>FLNZ01000037.1_pt1 | contig 23290 bp, 16 predicted proteins | sample 1140391 | NCBI WGS metagenome assembly FLNZ01 (sample SAMEA3878171, study PRJEB12797) | bioreactor metagenome | biome: Moose rumen | place: Sweden | collected 2011-10
CCCTCGCTGGCGCCTTCCAGCAGGCCGGGAATGTCGGCGACCACGAAACTGTGGCCGTTCGTCTGCACGATGCCGAGCACCGGTTCGAGGGTGGTAAACGGATAGTCGCCGACTTTCGGGCGTCCGCTCGAAATCTTGTTCACGAGGCTCGACTTGCCCGCGTTCGGGAACCCGACCAGGCCCACGTCGGCCATGAGTTTCAGTTCCAGGAAGAGTTCGCGCCTTTCGCCCTTTTCGCCGGGCGTGCACTTGCGGGGCGCCTGCACCTTCGGGGTCGCAAAATGCTGGTTGCCCATGCCGCCCTTGCCGCCGCGCGCTGCAATCCACTTCTGGCCCGGTTGCGTGAGGTCGGCGAGAATGCGCCCGTCGGAATCCTTCACGATGGTGCCGCGCGGGACATCAACGATGAGGTCTTCGGCGCTACGCCCGGTGCAGCGCTTAGCTCCACCCGGCTGGCCGCTCTCCGCCTTGTACACGCGTGCGTTGCCCATGTCGAGGAGCGTGGAGTACTGCTCGTTCACCTGCAGGATCACGTGACCGCCGCGACCGCCGTCGCCGCCGTCGGGGCCTCCCAGGGGCACGAACTTTTCACGGTGGAAGCTTACGATGCCGTCACCGCCCTTGCCGGAGCGAACTTCGATAGATTTTTCGTCTAGGAACATTAAAGGCTAATCCCTTCGTCAAGCCCGAGGGCGATATTCATGTTCTGGATGGCGGCGCCGCTGGCGCCCTTGCCCAGGTTGTCGATAATCGTCGTCACCTGCATCACGTTCTCGTTGCCGAAAACCTGGATGCGGGCGTTGTTCGTGTCGTTACAGACGGTGGCGTCAAGGCGGCCGTTGAACAGCACGGGGGCTGCTTCATAGGGCATCACCTTCACAAAGCGGGAACCTTCGTAGTGCTTCATGAGGATTTCGGTGAGACCTTCGGGCCCCACCTTCTTGGTGAGCTCGTTTGCGAAGATGGCGACGGTCACGGCCATACCCTTATAGTATGGCCCAAGCACCGGATTGAAGAACGGCGTGTTTTCAAGTTCGCAGTATTTCTTCATCTCGGGGAGGTGCTTGTGTGCGAGCGCAAGCGCGTACGGGGCCGGAGCCATGATGGCCTTCGATTCGCCGGCAGCGTGTGCAAGTGCCGCTGCGTCCTCGTATTCGGCGATGAGCTTTTTGCCACCGCCGGAATAGCCGGTAATGCTGTAGGCGGCGAGGTTCGCACTCTTCGGGAGGATTCCTGCGGCGACCAGCGGGTGTACGCCCAAGATAAATCCGGAGGCGTGGCAGCCGGGGTTCGCGATACGCTTGGCCTTCGCGATGGCTTCGCGCTGGGCGGGGCTGAGTTCCGGCATGCCGTAGGTCCAGGCCGGATTCACGCGGTGGGCCGTAGAGGCGTCTATGACGCAGGTGTCCGGGTTTTCGCAGAGGGCAGCGCTTTCGATGGCGGCTGCGTCGGGCAGGCACAGGAACGTCACGTCGGACTCATTGATGAGCCTCTTGCGTTCGGCAGTATCCTTGCGGAGTTCGGAAGAAATGCGCAGCACTTCGACGTCGCTACGCTTCGCGAGTCTCTCATAAATCTGCAGGCCTGTGGTTCCTGCTTCACCGTCTACGAAAACTTTGAACATATGCCTAGGGGTTAGAGGTTAGGATTTAGGATCTAGTGGTTAGGATCTAGGGGTTAGGTTTTAGAGACTAGAGAAAAATTTGACGCACAACGTGCGTGATTCTTTTTCACTAGATTCTAGTCTCTAATCTCTAGTCTCTATTTCCCCGCTCCGCAGCACTTCTTGTACTTCTTGCCGGAACCGCAGGGGCAGGGGTCGTTGCGGCCAACGTCCGGGCCTTCCTTGTGGACGGTTTCCTGCTTGACGGCACGGCCATCGTAGAAGAACCAGGCTCCGCCTACCTTGTGGAACTCGCCGAGTTCGTGGTGGTTGCGGGTCACGTTGCCCTGCTTGAAGCGGGCGTTGAATTCGACCCAGCCGATGTTCTTTTCTTCTTCGGTCTTGGTCTGCTTGATTTCGATGCCGAGCCATTCGGATTCACGGCTCCAGGCCTCTACGCTCGGTTCGTCAAAGTCGCCGCGCTGGGTGGGCTCGAGGGAATCCTTCAGCCATGCGATTTCGTGCTTGGCGTATGCGGTGTAGCGGGAACGCATCAGGGCTTCGGGGCTCTGGGCGAGAGCTGTACCCTTGATAATGGGTTCGCAGCATTCGCCATACTCTTTACCAGATCCGCAGGGGCATAAATCTTTAGCCATAATTCAATCCTTGTGTTTGTTTTTTTAGTCAAAAAAAATATAATTCTATCGTCTTTCGTCTGTAGGGCCGTAGGCCCGTCCTTTCGTCTAAATTTACAGGCACTTCTTGAGCAGCCAGATTTCTTCCTTGCCTTCGCGTTCGGGGAGGCTGTTTACCGGCTTGATGCGTTCGACAACGTCGAAAACGCCGCCGAGACGTGCCATGAGCTCGCCTTCGCTCGTCGGGTGCGGAGGGCCCTGCAGGGTCTTGCCGTTCATGAGCGGGTAGAGGAACAGGATAAGGACGCCGTCATCCTTCATCATGCGGTAGCACACTTCGAAGAATTCGTCGCGGCGGCCTGGATGGATTGCGGAGAACGTGCCGTAGTCGTACACGATGTCGAACTGCTGACCGCCACGGTTCGCATCCTTCGGCGAAAGTGTGAACAGGTCGAGGTCGAGCGAACGCAGGTTCTTGTGGGCGCGGCTCAGGTGGTCGAGTTCATCCACCGCGGTGGCGGCGAAATCGACGGCGAGGACGTCGTGGCCACGCTTGGCCCAGGCTTCTGCATCGTAGCCGAAACCTGCGCCGGGAATCAGCACGGAGCCGGTGGCGGGGCAGGAGGGGTGCTTGAAAAATTCGAGCAGGGCAGGAGTCGCCTTCTTGAAATTCCAGTAATCCTTGCCGTTGGCATAGAGATTGTCCCAGAATTCCGGGAGGTTCTGCGTTAACATTATTTACCTTCCTTTTTGTACGCAAGTTGCCCGCAGGCGGCCAGGATGTCCCGCCCCCGCGGGTTGCGGATCGTTATTTGAATTTCGGCAGCACGTACTGCGGCAAGGAAATCCTCCACCTCCTCGGGTGTCGGCGCGTGCAGCGTCGGGTCGTCCCCGTCGTTCAGCACGATGGCGTTCACCTTCACGCGGCGGGGCGCGCAGATGCGGATAAGTTCCTTCGCGGCCTTCGGGGTGCAGGTGATTCCCTGTATCAGTACGAATTCGAATGTCACATAATTATCGGTTCTTCTGATGTATTCGTCAACCGCCTCGAGCAACTTTTCGATGGGCCATACCTTGTTGACCGGCATTACCGACGAACGGTACTCGTTGTTCGTGCTGTTGAGACTTACGGCGAGGCAGCAGGGCGTGTTCTTGTCCACGAGTTCCTTGATCTTGGGAACGACGCCCGAGGTGCTCACGGTCATGCGCTTGGCGCCCATGTTGAACAGGCTCTGGTTATGCAGCGTGCAACACACGCGGTGGACCTGTTCCAGGTTGTTGAGCGGTTCGCCCATGCCCATAAAGATGATGTTTGTCACCTGGGCAATCTTGCCGTCTGCATCGAGGATGCCGTTGTCCTTCAGGTACCAGTTCACGTGGAGGATTTCTTCGAGAATTTCGCCCGCCTCGAGGTTCCTGGTGAAGCCCATCTTTGCGGTGCGGCAGAAGGCGCAGTTCTGGGCGCAGCCGATTTGCGTGGAAACGCATACGGAAAAGCGCCCGTTCGCGGGAATCATGACCGTCTCGATGTGGTGGCCGTCGTGGGTCTCGAAGAGCCACTTGACCGTTCCGTCAGTAGAGACCAGGTGCTGGTCTTCCTTGAGGGCGAGCATGGAGAACTGTCCGGCGAGTTTGTCGCGGAGTGCTGGGGGCACGTTCACCATCTCGTCGAAGCTGCGGACCTGCTGGCAGAAGAGCCATTTCTGGATCTGGTCGGCACGGTACTGCTTCTCGTTCACGTCCCTGAGCCAAGCTTTGAGCTCGTCCGTGGTCAGTGACTTTATGTTGTGCGGCCATTCCATAGTTCCGCGTAAAGATAGAAAAAAAACAGTTTTTTGTTAAGGGTCAAAATGGCCGAAATCCCTTTAAAATAAAGGAATAGGGCCCACTTTGACGAGTGAGCCCTGCCTGATACGGTACGTTTATCTACATCAAAAAAACAGCAAATATGCCTAGAACATTTTGCGGGTCTTTTTCTGTGTTGTCGTCGGCGATGTTTCCCTGGCGCCCTTGTTGCTGAACAGCGTCGCGTCGTCGGCGGACTTGGTTTTGACCTTGTAGTGGTCGCCATCGCAGACTTCGTCGGGGTAGTTGTTCGTGGTGTAGAGGCAGTAAGTCTTTTCGGAGCAGAACTCGCCTGCTAGTTTGCCTGTAATGTTGCAGACGCCCTTGCCGATAACGCCAGGGGGTACGGGGAACGATTTTTGCGGGAGTCCCTTGTGAATTTTGCTCATCACCGCAAGCCATGCGGGGAGCGCGTAGTTGCCGCCGGTCTTGCCCACGCCCATGGAGACTGCCTGGTCAAAGCCGACCCACACGCCCATGGTGTAGTGCTTGGTAAAGCCGATGTACCAGGCGTCGGTGTAGTCGTTTGTGGTTCCGGTCTTGCCGCCGCTCGGGTGGTTGAACCCGCTGGCCGAAATCTTGTAGCCCGTACCGCGGATGTTCACGTCCTTGAGGATATTCACCATCAGGTATGCGGAAGAGGGTTTCATCACCACGCTTTCGACCTTCGAGTTCTTCTCGATAATCTCGCCGTTCTTGTCTTCGATGGATTCGATCATGTAGGGCTCGATTCGCGTACCGAGGTTCGGGAACACCGTGTAGGCCGATGTCATTTCGAGAAGCGTCGCACCCACGGAACCGAGGGCGAGGCTCGGGACTGCAACGAGCGGGGCCTTGCGGATGCCGAACGCGCGGGCGTAGTTCACCACGTTGCTCAGGCCGTACTTTGATGCGGTAAGGACTGCGGGGATGTTCTTCGAGCGGTAGAGCGCCTTGCGGAGCGTCATCATGCCCTCGAAGTTCTTTTCGGAGTTGTGCGGGCGCCACATGCCGGTCGCCGCGGTCTCGTCGGTCATGGTAATGGGGGCGTCGTTCACCGAGTCGCAGGGGCTGGCGCCGTTATCCATTGCGGTGGAATAGACGATGGGCTTGAAGCTTGAACCCGGCTGGCGGAGCGACTGCACGGCGCGGTTGAAGCGGGATTCGTTGAAGTCGCTGCCACCGACCATCGCGCGGATTGCGCCCGTCTCGTTCTCGATGATGACCATCGCCATTTCCACGTCGTGGTAGCGGACTTCGGGCGGGTAGCGCCACTTCTTGATGTTCGAGGAGGTGTCCTTGCTCAGGTATTCCTTCTTGAACAGGGTGTAGACGCTGTCGAAGTGGGCGAACACGCTGTCCGGTTCCATGCTGTACTTGTCGGCGAGTTTCAGGTTCTTGATGGCCTTCTTCTTGAACTCGGTGCGGTACTTGGCGACGAGCGCCTTCGCCACGCTGTCGGCCACTTCCTGGATTTCGGGATCGATGGTGCTGTAGATGGAGACGCCGTCGGCATAGAGCGAGTTCTGCCCGTACTTCTTTTCCATGTACTTGCGGATTTCTTCGTAGTAGTAGAGGCCCGAACCCTTCTCGGGTTCCTTTTCGGCGAGCACGATGGGGGTCGCTACGTACTTGTGGTAGTCTTCCTTGCTGATGTAGCCCGCGTCGTACATCGCGTAAAGAACGGTGTTGCGGCGCTCGAGCGATGCCTTGGGGTGGCGGTCGGGGCGGTACGATTCGGGTGCCTTGAGCATACCGGCGAGGACTGCGTATTCCGGAATGGAGAGACTGTCGAGCGCATGCCCGAAGTAGTATTTGCCTGCCGCCTGAAAACCGTAGTTGCCGCCTCCCAGGTACACCTCGTTCATGTAGAACTCGAGGATTTCCTGCTTGGTGTAGGTCTGTTCGATGCGGATGGCGGTCATCGCCTCCTTGATTTTACGGGCGATGGAACGTTCCGGCGTGAGGAACAGGAGCTTGGTCAACTGCTGGGTGAGGGTGGAGGCGCCGCGGAGCTGCTTGCCGCTGAGGGCGCTCTCGATGATTGCCGACGGGATGGCCCAGACGTTCATGCCCCAGTGGTTGTAGAAGGCGCGGTCCTCGGTCGCCATGACGGCGTGAATCGCGTTTTCGGGGATGGAGTCGAAACTGACCCATTCGCGGCGTTCCACGAAGTACTTGTGTGCAATCTTCCCGTTCATGTCGTAGATGTTGGTCACCAGTTTCGGGTTGATTTGTTCGAGCTGCGAGAGGGACGGGAGTTCCGGCAGGTAGTGGTTGTAGACTACGATGACAGTGACGAACCCGGCAATCACCGGGAGGCATAGGATTGCAAGGGCAATGACGAATTTCTTGTTCGTGAACAGTTTCTTGAGATAAGAAAGGCAGAACTTGAGTATGGGCTTGACTTTTTCCATCGTAGATTCAAAAAAAGAAGAATTTATGAAACAAATTTAGAAAAATCCCTTGACAATTCAACCGATAATGCTATATTTGGGGTCACTCAAGCGGATGTAGCCCAACTGGATAGAGCGTTTGGCTACGAACCAAAAGGCTCCAGGTTCGAGTCCTGGCACCCGCAGAAAAGGCCCCTCTCGGTAAGAGAGGGGTCTTTTGATTATACCTGCGACGGGACGAGAAGCGGGAGCCTTGGTGAGCAGGTCGCGCCCGGGCGGAAGCCGGGCGTGAACGCGAGAGCGAGTGAGTAACCGTAGGTTTAGCCTCAGGGATGACGAACGAGCGGTCGCAACCCCGCTCCAGGTTCGAGTCCTGGCACCCGCAGAAAAAGGCGATTTGCGAAAGCAAGTCGCCTTTTTTGTTTTATCCATAATCTAGGGCTCGGTTCTGGAGCCTTTGCGAGCAACAAAAAACACACCGCAGGAGCGGTGTGCTTTTCAAACTTGCGTCTGAGATTGCTACTACCTGGAGTAGTATTCCACGACGAGCTGTTCTTCGAGCTTGACCGGGATCTGTTCGCGGAGCGGGAGCTTCACGAGCTTACCTTCGATCTTGTTCGTGTCGACTTCCAGATATTCCGGAGCGGCCGGAGCGTTAGCAGCGGCTTCCTTGATCTGGACGTGTTCCTTAGACTGCTCGCGGATAGCAATCACGTCGCCGGCCTTGATGAGGCGGGCCGGAGAGAAGCTGCGGACGCCGTTCACAGTGAAGTGACCGTGGGTCACGTACTGGCGGGCGGCGAAAATCGTGCGAGCAAAACCCATGCGGTAGACGAGAGCGTCAAGACGGGTTTCGAGAAGAATCATCAGGTTGTCACCAGCAGAACCTTCACGACGGTTAGCTTCCTTGTATGCCTTGGCGAGCTGAGCTTCGGAGATGTTGTAGGTGAAACGGAGACGCTGCTTTTCGACCAACTGCTGCTTGTACACAGAAGCGGACTTCTTGCGGTTCTGGCCATGCTGGCCGGGAGCGAAGTTGCGGCGGTCGAGCGCCTTCTGAGTCTTCTGAGAAACGGCAATGCCCAGGGAACGGGCGACCTTGCCTTTGGGTCCACGGAAGGAGGACATATTATACCTCTTTGAGGAAGCTCTTTGGTTAAACTTGCAAATTGGCAGAGCTTGGCGCGACTTGCAAGTGAGGGCAAATATAGCAAATCCGTTGCCGGATTCAAGGTTTTTGGGCGATTCGGGCGCGTTTTTGCCCAAAAATTGCCCGAAATTTACCCAAAATTCGCCTTTTTAGCGGACGTTTACGGTCAGGGTGTCCCTCATGAGGGGGTCAGCCATGCTCTGGGCGATGAGTCGGGCATCCTTGTCGGCCGCATCGTTCTGCGCAATCAGGTAGAATGAGGAAATCTCCTGTTCGCTCTTGCAGTTTTCCAGCTGGCTGATGTAGGAGGCCGTCCCGAGGGTAGTGAGGTCCTCGCAGGGCACGTACCACTTGACGTTGTAGCTCGTCTTGTAGGGGACGGTCTGGAACGCGAAGTCGGCGAGTTTCACGGTGTCGCCCGCCTTGACGCGCATGGAGGTGTAGGTGTTCTCTTTCTCCTCGTTGTAGAACTTGAGGGAATCGAGCGAGCCCGGCCTCTGGATGAACGTCCTCAGGGTGAGGTTCGAGTCCGTGAGCGCCTTTGAATTGAGCTGCAGGTAGCGCAGGTACACGGGGCCGTCACTCTTTGCCTTGAAACTGTGCTCGAGGCTGTTTATGGTGCCGACAGAATCCCCATCGGCGTTGAGCAGGGCGTAGTACGCTCTCGGCGTGCCCTTGCATTCGCCGTACTTGCAGTAGCCTTCCATTTCGTGGTAAACGATGAGCGAGTCGCCCTTCTTGAGGTCGGCGAGCCACACGTAGTGGTCCTGGCGCAGGTAGTACTTGGTGGAGTCGTTCGCGGGGCGTACAATCGTGAGCGTATCGCCGGGGTAGACGATGGAGTCGGGGTTCGCGAGGTATTCGCCCTGGTTCAGCCTGCGGAAGCGGGTGGCCGCCTCGAACGTCGCGAACGGGCCGGAGAGGAAACTCACCACGTTGCTCGGCGTAAGCTTGAGCGTCCACTGCGAGGAATCGTTGGTCACGAGCAGCGTATCGAGCGAGTCGGCAGCGGGGGAGTATGTCTTGCCGTCCTTGTCGGTGAGTTCGTACTTGTTGATGCCTTCTCCCTGCACCGAGAGGTTCACGCTAAAGCCGGTCTTAACGTTGAACGCAATCTCGATGTTCTTCGGGGCGCTGCCGATAACGAGAATCCCGCGGACGGTATCGCGCAGGTCGATATCCACGTGCGAGGAATCGCCCGTGTAGTTGTAGTAGGCGGTATCCACGTCGACCTTGACGCGCAGGTGCGCCGTCGTGTCGAACTTTGCCTTCAGGTCGAGATAATAGAAGTCGTCGCTGAACAGTACGAACTGGTTCTGGAGCATGTCGGCGCCCGAGCCCGGCAACATGTAGTCACTGTACAGGGAATCCTTCTTGCTTTCGTTCCATACGGGGTGGAGAGTCTTGGCCTTTTCGCCCTTCTCGCTTCTCACACGGATTGTGTCGCCTTCCATGCCGCTCGTTGCGGCGAGTACGCTTACGCGGGTTCCCTTCGGGAAGTTCCCGAGGAACAGCGATACGGTGGAATTCGCGCTATCAACACACACGACGTCGTCGTGGCAGACCTTCTTTACGTAGGAGGAATCCTTGGAATCTTCCTTGGTCGTATCCCTCTTGACCTTGACGGTATCCCAGTCGGCCATTTCCATGTAGAAGTTGAGCGTATCGCCGGCAGCAATCGTGTCGAGGTATTCGATGTCGAGTCGTTCGCTGATGGAGGAACTGGAATTGAACGAATCTTCGGCGTAGCTGCCGTTATCGTCGGTAATGGACGACGAGTTCGTGTGCGTGGATTCGCTGCAGGCGAAAAGGAGCGCAAGCGGTACGAGAGCGAGGATTGTCGTTTTCATAGTCATAGTGGCGCGGTCCTAGTTGAGGATAAAGAACTTCTGTTCGGCGGTGAAGGCTTCGCCGATAATCTTGAGGGTGTACTTGCCGGTGGGGAAGGCCTTCGCCTTGAACTTGAAGTTGGTCTTCTTTTCGCCGGCGAGTTCACGTGCGGCTACGGTAAGCATGCGCTTGCCCGATTCGTTCAGGATTTCAATCTGCACGAACTGCGGGTAGCCCACGGTGAGGTCAAAGTTGCATTCCAGGTTCACGATGTCGATGTTCACCTTCGTGAGGGTGTAACCGCCATCCATCGCCTCGCCACCTACGGAGCGGGAATTGTCGTAGTAGCCCACGTAGAGCGCGGGTGCCATGTTCTTGCCCGCGTTCCTCGACTTGATGAACGTCTCTCCGGGTTCCACGGCGGTAAGGATAAGCGTGTAAAGGCCCGATGCGTGCTTCCTCTTGAAGAATTCTGTAAGGGCGGGCGTACGCAGGAACGCGCCGAGGGGTGCCTTCGGGTTAATCGTAATAATGCCGATAAAGTCCGCGTACTTGGTGTCGACGCCGCCACCGGAGTTCTTGCGGATGTTGAACTGCCCGCCCGCCTGCTGGAGGTTCGCGGGCGCGTTTTCCCAGGTGAGTTCGTCGCTCTTCCAGTCGACACCCAGCTTGTCTTCGCCGAAATTCATCTCCTTGCTCGTTTCCTTGAGGCCGAAGATGTTCAGCTGGACGGGCTTCTTGATGGAATCTGCGTCGAATTCCAGCTTGAGGGCCGCATCGAACAGCGGGCCCGGGAGCGCGGACAGGTCGTACTTGAGGTAAATTTTTCCGGCATCGTTCTGGTCGTTCGCCACACGCAGGTGTTCGTCGGTGCTGTGCGGCGTGTAGTTGTCGAACTGCGAAATCCATGCATCGGCGCCACGCCCGCTCGGGATATTGTCGCCAGAATGGTCTAGCGTCGTGTATCGCTTGTCGAACACGTAGACCTTGCCTGTATCTGTCCTGTCCTGGTAGCCGTCATTGGCGTTGAACAGCAAGTTGTATCGCCCGCTGGCGGTGAACGTCACGTCGGTCTCGTACTCGGTGGAGTCCGAGAAGGATACCTTTCCGGGGCCCGCGCCCTTGCGCCATGCCACGGGCACGCGGCACAGACCGTCGCCGCGACCGTCGTCTTCCACGTTTCCTTGCAGGTGGAGCTTGCCCGGCTGCACTAGGATGTGCTCCTTGTCCATCGAAGGTTTCGGCGGCTCATTCTGGCCCTGCTTGGGTGCATATCCCGTGTAGAGCGCCATCATCACGCCGCCCGTCTCGTTGTGGGGCAGGTCTGTGTTCTTGAGCGCGTAGACCTTGGAGCCCTGGCGGGATTCCTCTACGATTTTCGAGTAGGGGTTCCCGCGGGTAAGCGTTTCCTTGAGGCCTGCAATGGACATGCTCGAGTTGTCGTTGATGAACATCGGGCTGTTCTTCGCCTTGTCGCTTGCGATGACGTTGACGCCCAGAAGTTCTGCAAAGCCCTTGTTGAAGTTGTGGAGGACCGTGTTGCCGTCCCGGGCGGTAAGGCCCAGAATCCAGATGCTTCCGCCGTTGTTCGAAATCTTCGGGCCCTTCGTGTCACCGACCATGGTGACCTGTCGGCCCCACAGACGCTGGAAATTTGTGCGAATCGTGCCGACGGAAACGTCTTCCAGGAAGATGTCGCCCGTGGCGAAGTCGTCGGATTCGTAGGATTTCACGTACATATTCTTGAGCACCACGGTACGCTTGGAGCGGTTGGTAATGCCGCTTGCGAACGAGGAGAACCTCTCGATGGTGATATCGACGAATGCGCCGTCTTCGATGATGAACTTTCCCTTGCCGTCGATTTTGCCTTCGGTACCGATAAGCCTGTGGATGCGGTTGCGCAGGTAGATGTCGCGGTTGATGGTCCAGCGGCCTCCCGGCGGGAAGAATATCGTTTCGGCACCGTCGTCAATGGCGTCCTGGATTGCCTTGGAATCGTCGGAACCGTCGTTTGCCTTGCCGCCGTATTCGCCGGTGATGGATGTCCAGTACATGGACTTCTGTTCGGCCTTGTTGGGTGTCTCGGTGACGGCGAGTTTCATGGCCTGCTTGGGGCTGTGGCAGAGCTGGTGGTTTTCTTGCGTGGAAAACTCGACAATCTCAGTGTTGCTGAAGGATTCGTTGTAGGCCTTCTTGGTACTTTTGATCTTGGATTTGAACTTGCTTACGACGACCGCGCGTGCAAAGAGCTCGCCTTCGTTCACGATGGCGGTAATTCCTTTTGCCGCTTTCTTGCCGGGGTCGTATTCGAGGGTGCCGTCCACGAATACCATGGAGGCGTCGGGCCCGTGGCTGTAGACCGCCGTGGTCGAACCCTTGAAACGCAGTCCGCGGATGGCGAGCATCTGGTTGTCATTGTCGAGACCGAATTTTTTCTGGCCGCCGAGCGTCACGTGCTCAAACGTCATGCTGTTCGATTTGCCCGCGGTATAGACACCCACGTCAAACCCGTCCACTTCTACGTTCTTGAGGAGCAGTGGCCCGATATTTTCGGTAAAACCGAGGTCTATGCCGATAACGCCTGCGCTGTCGCCCGATGCGACTTTCACGTTGTTGATGGTGCCCTGCACCGAGGCGTTGAAGCGGATACCGATGGCGCCCGGGTTCTTTTTGCCTGTGCGGAGGGTAAGGTCGCGGATGGAGTTGCGCTGGCGTGCGTTGGGGCCGTCGCCCGTGTAGATGACTGCCTGCGGAAAGTCGGGGTTCTCGAATCCGGGAACGTCGTCCTGGAGCGATATGATGGTACCGCCCATGCTTTCGCCCTGGAGGATAGTGCGGCGGTAGTCCTTTTCGGGCTTGTCGGCGGTGGGCCAGGTAAGTGCGGATGAAATCTTGTAGATGCCATGGGGCAGGTAGATGATGAAGTCGCCGTCGGGATGGTCGCTCAAAGCCTTCTGGATGGCCTCGGTATCGTCGGTCTTGCCGTCGCCCTTCGCGTTATACGGTTCTTCCTTCACATTGACAACGTCTGAACCCATCGGGAATTCCACCTGGGCATACGCAGAAAGTGCGAGACAGCACAAAAAACTCAAAAAAAAGCGATAAGAATACATTGAGACCTCGTTCTGGGGTACCATACACTATTAAATTACCTTTTTTTGATGGGGTGTGGACGCATGGTCACCAAAATGACATGAATATATAGGCTTTTGGCCTGATTTGAGCCTAAAAAAGGAGCCAGGCAGTGCAGAGCATTGCCTGGCCTTGGGGTTGGTTTGGAGTATTACAAGTATAGTAATTTTGGGGTGGCTAGCGAAGGCTTTTACTCAAAAAAAACTTCGCCAGTTTTGCGGGTGTGATTTAAATCACTTTCGCTACTTGTAGTAGTACTTGAGCCCGTTGGGGAATTCGACCGTCTGCATGCCGCTGGTATTTACTTGCGCTACGGAGGTCACGGAACCGCCATAGAGGATCATGCTGCCCGAACCCTTCGGGGCGAATGCCGCGCTTGCGCTACCGTAGGCCGTACCTGCGGTGTACGATGTGGCTGTGCAGTTCGGGTATTCTTCGGTCTGGCTACCGAACCCGAGGAACACTCCGCCCGTAATGGTGAATCCGTTGTCGGTATCGATGAGGCCGCCTGCCATATTGGTGGAACAAGATCCGGAGCTGCCGCTCTGGCCGGGCCTGCTGCCGCCACCCATGCCGCCACCCATGCCGCTGCCGCTTGTGGGAATTTCTACGATGACTACGCCACCGCTCTGCTTTGCCGTGCCGTTAGCATCGAGCACGTCGATGTCGTTGCCCGAGGCGCTTATGTAGTGGTAGCCGCCGGTGATGACGATGTAGCCCTTGCTGCTGCTCTGCATGCCGCCACCGCCGAAGCCGCCCCACTGGGAACCGCTGGAGGTGCCGGGGTCTGCAGAACCGCCTGCCGCATTCCAGCCGTCGTCAGTGCCGTATGTCGCGGTGATGCCGCCTTCTGCAAAGATGTAGAAGGCTTCCATGCCTTCCACGGCCTTCTCGACATTCACGGTAGAACCTGCGAGGTGCAGTGCGGAATCTGCATGGATGCCGTCGTCACCTGCGGTGACCGAGATGGTTCCGCCGTTCATTTGCACGTTCTGCTCGCTGTGAATGCCGTCGTTGGAGGCGTTGACCTTCACGGTCCCGGCATCAAAGATGATGTTGTTGAACGCCTGGATGCCGTCGTCGCCTGCGGTGATGTCAATCGTGCCTCCGGTGATGCTTACGATGCCCTTGCCCTGGACAATAACCGTGTCGTTGCCGTTCACGGCGTATTCGTCACTCTTGATGCCGTCGCCACTAGTCGCCTTGACGGTAATGGTGCCTTTTTCGATGTCAACAAGTCCCTTGCCCTTCAGGCCGTTGTTCTTCGCGGTCACGTTTACGGTGGTTTCGCCGCGGAAGCGCAGGTCGTTGCTCGTGTGGATGCCGTTGTTGTAGTTGCCCTTCACGGTCAGCGAACCTTCGCCCTTGATGGTAAGGTCGTCCTTCGCGTAGATGCAGGCGCCGGTCGTATCCACCTTCGTTTCGCCGTTCGCGTTCACGTAGGTGAATGCCTTGGTGCGGGTGCTTGCGTCGGAGAGCGTGTTCTCGGTGCCGGCCTTCGCGACGACGAACACCTTGCTTGCCATCTGCACGTAGATGACGGCATCGGCATTGTTGGTCAGCGTGATCCCGCGCAGGTTCAGGTATACGCCGCTATCGCTCTTGGGAGAGTATACGCGGATTTGTGCATCGTTACCCGTGTAGGAACCGCTGAAGTCGTAGTCGCCCGCGCAGGTGATGAGAACCTCGCCGCCGTTCACCTCGACGCAATTGTTGTTGTTTGCTACGCTTGCACCGCTAGCGGCGTAGGTAATCACGGGTGTGTTCCCGTTGGAGGGCTCGACAACCGGGACAACGCTTGCACTGCTCGTTTCGGTGCCTGCCGAAGACGTGGGATTGTACGGGTTGTCGCCTGTGGTACTGCTGGAACTGGCCTTCTCTGCCGGAGTTTCGGACGAAGACGACACGACGATTTCTGTCAGGAATTGCTTGTTGCAATCGCTGTCGAAGAAGAACGTTGCTCCATCGGTGTCGCGGTAGTAAGAAACATTCGCGAGTTTATAAAGGAAGGTGGCCGTGCCTGCATCGCATGTGGTAGATGCGGAAGACGGAATGACGGGTGCATCTTCGGGAGGCAACGGTGTCGTACCCGGATCTTGCGGAATATCTGCTTCGGCGGAACTTGTTGGCGCTTCCTCTACGGGAGTACCGATAGTGCCGTCCGGGTTAATCCAGAAGGCGAGACTGCCGTTTGCGTCGAGGCACATGATGGTCGCGCCGTCGGCGGCGTAGAAGCCGGTGTATCCGTCTGCGTTGCAGATATTTGCAGTAGCTTCTGCCGAATCTGTTCCGGAATCGCCCGTTGCGGGAGACTGAACGCTGGAACTGTCGTCGGAGCATCCTGCGAGGAGCCCGAACGCAATCAGGCTAGAAATTGTGAGTCCTTTTTTAATATTTGTTTTCATGTTAAACATCCCTTTTTCCAAACAACCCGGGATGGGCTTGTCTTCTTAAAAAGTTACCTTGTTGCAATTCAAATTTGGGGTAATTTTTGCAATATTTTTTGAAATACGAAAAAGTTATCGGGGGCTTTTGTTCCGTTCGGAACGAATCGGGTCAAAAAATACCTGTTGCGTTTTTGACAACATTCTGCGTACAGTTTAAAAAAACTAAATTGCGGTTATGATTCTTGTAAAATCACGCACATACGCCTTTACGGCTCTTGTAGCCACGACGTTGCTTTCTACGCAAGCGGTTGCGGGTTCGCCCGTAATCGGTACGGAACACTTCCGTAACCTGCGCACGCTCGAGATGGCGCCGATGCTTTTTGAATACCACCGGCAGACCGTCGGGGAGGGCAGGCAGTTCTTTGCCTACCCGCAGCGCGATACCTCGTTTATCCGGCACTTTGCCGAAACGGAAGGCAAGGCGCTCCTGTATTACGACAACATGCGGGGCGGCGCCATATCGGGGCACGGAATCGATATGACGTGCCACGACGGTGATACGGCGTGCGTGCGCGTAAAGAACGAACTCCAGACGAAACTCCCGTCGATTGCGATTGCGACAAGCGTCGTAGGCGGTATTGACTACCGCGGGGGAGAAACTCTCGGCGATACCATCTGGCCGGGAATCGATGGAGGTGTCTACCTGCGCGGCTACGCGGATTCTCTAGAATTCGTGCTCGATGCGCGCATCTATGACGAAGGGCATTCTGCCTCGTACCCGAAATCGTGGGACCGCGAGTTCCTGGAATTCCAGAAAGAAGAAAACAATTCCGGCATGGAGTACACGAGTTACGCTCGCTACCGTACGCACTTCGCGTTCAATTACGACTGGATTCGCGTGGACCTTGCCCGCGACGTGCTGCACTGGGGCCCGGGCTATTACAACAACCTGACGTTGAACCAGTTCGCGCTCCCGTACAATATGCTTTCTGTGGATTTGCAGCTCGGACCTCTCCATGTATTCAGTTTTTACGGCGACCTGCGTATTTATGGCAGCATGAGTGACAAGAACAAGGATGAAACCCGCAATATATTCGGTCACCGCTATGAACTTGCTGTCGGGAACGCCACGTTTGGCATCAGCGAACTTACGATTCTTTACGATAACCTGAAACCCTGGCTCTTTGTGCCGACTGTACCGCTCTTTATGGAGAAAGGCAACTATTCCGAGAGCAGTAACAACGGTGCCTTGGCGATGGACTTTAACTACAGGCTCTTTAATACCGTGCGCCTTTACACGGAATTCTTCCTGGACGACATGGAATCCCCGATTAGCCTCGTGAAAAACGACAACATCGAGGCGAAGTGGGCTTGGATGGCCGGTTTGCAGGCGGGCCATGACTTCTATCTCAAGGGGCACAGGATTGAGGCCGGTACGATTGCCGAATACGCCCGTGTAGAACCTTATGTTTACTCACACTTTATAAAGAACACCGCCCAGATGGCGCATCTCGGTTACCCGCTCGGGAACCAGGGTGGCCCCAATAGCCAGACCATCGACTGGACCGTGTACGGGCGGCTCGACAAGCATATATTTGCATCGGTTCGCAATACCTGGTTCTGGAAGGGGACGGATTACGGGAGTGCCGTGAACGATACGACCCCGCACCACAACCACATGAAGATTCACAAGAAGTTCCTCGACGGCGCGAAGATGCAGTACTCAATCACGCCCGCGATAAGCTATGAGGGGCAATATGTGAGCTTCATGGGCGAAATCACCTTCATTGACGACCGCAAGGTTTACCTGCGTGCCGGATTCAAGTGGTAGTGCGGATGAAAAAGCCTGAATTGTTGGCGCCTGCGGGCGACTTGACCCGCATGAAGTATGCCTATGCATACGGCGCGGATGCCGTGTATGCGGGGCAACCCGCGTTTTCTCTCCGTGCCCGCGAGAACGGGTTCAAGAACCTGGACGACCTCGCCGAAGGCATTGCGTATGCGCGAAAACTCGGGAAGAAGTTTTACCTCACGAGCAACGTGATTCCCCGTAACGTGAAGGTGGAATCGTTCCAGAAGGCTCTGCTTGCGGCGATAGAACTTAAGCCCGATGCCCTCATTGTTGCTGACCCCGGTTTTGTGGGCTGGCTCCGGAAGGAACGCCCCGATGTGGAGATACACCTCTCGGTGCAGGCGAATACCACGAACTACCTGGCCGCAAAGTTCTGGCACGACTTGGGGGTGCGCCGCATCATATTGAGCCGCGAACTTCGTTTGTCTGAAATTTTAGAGATAAAGGAAAAATTGCCGGACCTTGAACTGGAAGTGTTCGTTCACGGGGCGGTGTGCATGGCCATGTCGGGCCGTTGCATGCTCAGCAACTGGGTGACCCACCGCGATGCGAATCAGGGTGCCTGCGACAACAGCTGCCGCATGCCTTACCGCCTGTATGCCAACTCCGGCCCGCAGGTCGAGGATTACCGCGAGCACGAGGGCAGTTTCAGCCTGCAGCGCACCGACCGCCCCGAACTTCCTCCGGTAGCCCTCGACGAAGACACCTGGGGTACGTACTTCATGAGCAGCCGCGACCTGTGTGCGCTGGATGTTATCCCCGAGTTGGTGAAGGGCGGGCTCGATTCCTTCAAAATAGAGGGACGTACGCGCTCGGTCTATTACCTCTCGCAGGTGGTACGCGCCTACCGCATGGCAATCGATGCCGTTCACGGGTCGCTGGAAGGTGGTGCCGAGGCTTCACCGGAACTAGTGCCACAGGAATCCCGCAGGGCGATAAAGTTCGTGGACGGTCGCGGGTTCATGCCCGGCTTTTTGCGTGGACCGCTCCCGCAGAATTACGAGTCTACCCATGTGGCTGCCGAAGGCGGGTGCGTTGCTGCCCAGGTGCTCGATTACGACCCCGCGACAAACTCCTGCCGCGTGAACGTGAAGAACCCCTTCTGCATGGACGATACGCTCGAACTGATGACCCCTTCGGGCATGTGCCGCTGCGAGGTGGATTGCCTGCTCGATTTCAGGGGCGCTGCCGCCGACCGGTTGAACCCGGGTACGGAAGGGCGTGTTTTTTTACAGGGAAATGTGCTAAAGGACACAGAAAAGGCTGTTTTTGGGTTCTTTGTAAAGAATATCACAGCGCGGGAATCGCTGAAAACGTAAATTATAAGTATGGCAGTCGACGAAGCGACAAAGAAACAGGACGAACTCGAACTTTACCAGATCGACGAGAAGGCGATTGTGCCTTTTTTCAAGGAACATCTGGACGACCTGAAAAAGTTTGTGGAATCCCATAAGGGAGAAAACCTCTCGCTTTTGGAACTGTTGAAGCAGTTTATCCGTACTTACCGCCTCCCGTTCAACATGCGCCGTTACATGGAAGTGCAGCGCACGTTTATCCAGCAGACGCTGCGAAGCCAACTCGAAAACCGCCAGGCGGCGGTAAGCAACTGGATTCAGGAACACGCGGGAAGGCATCGCGACCGCATGATTCAGCTGCAGTGCCTGTACCTTGAACGCGTGAAGGGCTCGCTCCTCCCGCAGGTGCAGGAACTTTTGGAACGCCGTATCGAATCCTTGAAGGCCAAGGAATCGGGCCACGGTGAAGATTCTAACAAGACATAAGGTAACCGGGAGAACCTATGACCCGTAATTTTTTGCGTAGGAACGGCGCTTTAGCGGGCGTTGTGTTTGCATCTTTTTCGCTTGCCCTGCTTGCCTGTGCTTCGAGTGATACCCCGAAACCCGCGACAGAATCGACGGAAATGAGCGCGGGTGCACCCGGTGTGACGGCTTTGCCGGCAGATTCGACTGTACCTTCGACGATGTTTGAGATGCGGGTGGTCGACGAGGACCGGCAATGGCGAATTGTCGGCAAGCCCACGATGGCCGCCCTTGATTTTGCCGCCTACTTTGCGAACCCGATTCGCCTTGCGGGCAAGGACGAAAAGCCTGAGAACTATAAGGGCAAGATGTCTGGCGTAAAGTTGACGGACTATCCGTTCCCGATGCTTGACTCGATACAGGAACATGAACCTTCTGCCGTGAACGGGCGTATGCCGGTGGCGTGGGAACCCTTGTCCAAGTTGCTCTATACGCAGACGGGGAGTGATTCCCTTGCGCAGGTCATTGGCGCAGTGGAGGCGGTCAAGTGGGATGAACCCGAGGTGTTCAGGGCTTTCCAGACGGTAACCCGCCTGTGGGGCGTGCCCATGAGCGACGGCTCTGTCGAGTGGTGGGCCGAAGTGATGCCTGCGCAGTGGACCGGACGTACGGCTTTTTACGGGAAACTGAAACTTGCTTCGCGTGGCGAAACTGCCGAGGTGCTGAACTTTTACCTCACGGCGGAGATGAATGCGGAAGATGCCCAGAACTGGGCGCGTACGCTGTCTTCGTACTGGTACCCGACGCTCAATACCGATTTGGAACCGCATTCTGCGGGCGCCCCGTGGGAGGCGAAGGCCGACTGCAGGCCCTTTGCCGTAATGCGCGGGAACCCGATGGGGAAACCTATGTGGATTGCCTTTGACGTGCCTGCCTTCCGCCTTACGGACGAGGCTCTGCGTGCCCAGCAGGTGGCCGATTCGCTTGCCGCCGCGGGCGAGGTGGTGCCGGTGAACCGCGTGCTTGACACGACCTCGGATGCGCGCCTGCAGACGCTCGCCTCGCTGGAAGGCTCTTGCCCCGCGAACGCGGAAACTGCAAAGTTCCGCTCGGCGCTCGAGAAGACGCTTGCGAAACTCCCGAAGGAACAGAATGCCTGGGCGACTGCAGGAGCATCGCCCGCAGAGACCTTCCTCTGGTTCCGCCGCAATGCGAACTACCTGCTTGCAGACAAGATAACTGGGCAAGATAGCCTGCACAACCCGCTCCCGCGCCTGCTGGAACTTAAACACTACCTGGATTCCATCGGGGTGCAATTGCTCGTGGTTCCCGTTCCCGTGAAGGAAGAAATTTACGCCGAGCGCCTTGTGGCAGGGACGCCTGCTGACCTCTGCGTGAACCCCGCGGGCCGCGAATTTACCCGCGAGATGCTTGCCGCAGGGCTTGACGTGCTTGACATTTACCCGGCGCTCATGGCGGCCAAGGCGGGCGACGAGCCCCCGCACTTTAGCTACCAGCGCTACGACACGCACTGGTCGCTCCCCGGCATGCTTGCCGCCATGGAACAGCTTGCCGCCCGCGTGACGCAGTACAGCTGGTACGGCGATGCCGGAGCGAAGCCGGGTTCGCTCAACATGCAAGAGACGACGACCTTGCGCGAGGGCGACCTGGTGGCGCACCTGCCCGATGCGGAGAAGGCGAAGTACCCTGCAGATACATTGCCTGCAATGAAGATTTTCAAGGGTGCCGAACCCTACAAGGGCGGCAAGAATGCGCCGATTCTCCTGATGGGGGATTCCTTTACGGGCGTGTTCGAGTCCGTGGACCAGAAGAGCGGCGGGCCGGGTTCCCTGCTGGCCTATGCGACGGGGCTCGACGTGCAGGTGCTTACCAGCTGGGGCGGAGGCCCGGGCGTTTACCACCGCATGATGAAGATGAAGAAGGATATGCAGAGCAAGAGGCTTGTCGTCTACATGATGACCGCGCGCGATTTCTGGCAGTCCCCGATGGAATGGGACGCGCTGTAATAACTTGTCTGTGTTACTTAGGAATAAGGACTCTGCCGTCTGAGCAGTAGTACGACGATATTGAGCCCTCGGTTTCGAGAGCTTTCATGTCGCAGGTCTCGGCAATCTCGCTGATTTTCTGGCGCACCTCGTTCCAGGCTTCTATGGTGGCATCTTCGCGCTTGCCCAGGTTGTCCTGCAGGTCCTTTGCGATTAGTGCCTGTTCTACGATTTGCTTTTCGCAGTCGGTATAGCCTTCGTTCGTGAATTTCTCTGTGTCGAATACCGGGTCGCAGTCGTCGGAATAGTCGTACGGGTCTTCGCCGCCGTATGCGCAGGCAATGGTCTGTATGGCAATGGAAGAAAGGAGCAGCTGCGCCCAGTACTTGCGGATAAACCTGAACGGATTGCAGATTTTTGTACTGTTTCCCCAGAATATGGAACACGCGAAAACGCTGATTTTCCTGAGTAGCTTTCTCATGACACTTTCCTCGATCTCTATGGGAAAAATACAATAAATACAGAAAAAAAGATGAGTCTTATCGAAAATAGTTTATATTTAAAGCAGGAGAAGATATGAAAGCCGTTCGAATATGCATTTTTGCGCTGCTGTTTGCGTCAATCGCCTTCGCAGAAGGTGCTGCTCAAGATAAATCGCATTATTTTGGCGGGCGTTTTGCCTTCGGGTTTGACTATGTGTGGGATAACGCTCCGGTAAGGGGCACGTTCGGCTCGGCAAAAGACGGTGTCGGGGAGGCGGCGTTGGGTAATTTTGGGGGAATGGAAATTGCAATCGGCGCTTCGTACATGTATCGGCTGAACGGCTTTGTCGGGTTTGTGGGCGAGGCGGAATTTAGTATGGCCTGGCTCAGGTTAGATGAAGATGTTTACAGCATCCCGCCCGAAGACCCCTATGGTGACCAGATGAATTTCGCGTTGTATGTGTATAGATTTGCATTTCCGGTTTTGGTTCGGGTCGTACCGATATCAAAGTTCTATCTTGAGGCTGGCGCCCAGTTTAACCTGAATGTTGATGGTGATATCGCTTCAATCGAAGATGATGGTGATGAATCCTTTGACTTCGACGTGGAGCCGTTCGGCTGGTCTCTTGTTGTCGGTGGTGGAATTAATATCGGCTGGGATTGTTTCCTTGGAATGCGCTTTGTCATGGACATGACCCGCATCGAAAAGGAGGGAATTGTCGAAATGACAAAGGGGGCCGCTTACCGAGAAGCGTCCCCTATGAAACTATGGAGCCTGCAATTTAGTTTTACGGGCTATTTCCTGTAGGCGTCACCAGGCGTTTGCCGTGGTTACCTGTACTGTGTGCTCCAGCGGCGCTTGAAGCGCGGCTCGTCCAGCACCTTCGCCCAGATGAATCCCTTGCGCACGTCGGCAAGGCTCCTTGTGGAAACGAGCGGGGCACGGCGCGGCTTCGGAGCGGTTCCGTCTTCTGTGTCGTTTGAGGTTTCCGTGGCGGAGAATGCCGCTGCACTTTCCCTTGCAGATTTTGCACGGCCTTCAAGGCTATTCAGCTTGCGCTGGCGTTCCAGTTCCTGTAGGCGCACCTGTTCCATTTCGGCGTCTGCGGTAGGTTCCTGCAATCCGGTGGGTTCTTCTGCATTTTGCTGCGGCGTTGCCCGCCTTTCGTGCGAAAGCAGGATGTCCAGTTCGTCCATGTCGTGCACGAGCACGTCGTGTTCGCCGTCTTCCATGTCGCGCCCGATGATGCGGTATTTCTGCAGGTCGTTTAACGCAGAGATTGCATCGCCTTCGCTCAAGTTGAATTCTTCCATTAGGAATTCTGCATCGACGACGTCCAGTTCAATTACTGCTTCTGCAATATCGCGGAACGTCACCGGCTTGCTTGGGTCGTGATGCCTTTGCACGGGGGGAGTGGGCGGTTCGATATTGCCCTGTGCGGCTTCCCGCTGGGCATTCTCGAACTGCTGGATAAGATCCTGCAGGGAACGCGGGGGCTGAACTTGCGGCTCCTGCGCTTCTTCCTCAGAATCTTCCGCATATTCGTTGTCGTAATCGCTGGGCCTGGAGGGGGGCAGTTGATTCTGCTCCCTTGACTTCTTGACCTTGTTCTCGACAATCGCGATGACGGCTGCGATGGCTAGGAATATTAGGGTTTCCATATTGCCCTACGGTTGCTTACTTGGCCTCGGGAGCGTTGCCGATTTCCTTCCTCATCTGGGTGTCGGCTTCGATGTTCTTCAGGTTGTAGTAGTCCATCACGCCGAGCTTGCCGTCGCGGAGTGCGGTTGCCATGGCCATCGGGATCTGGGCTTCGGCTTCCACGAGTTTCGCCTTCATTTCCATCACCTTGGCCTTCATTTCCTGTTCGGCAGCGAAAGCCATGGCGCGGCGTTCTTCTGCCTTTGCCTGTGCAATCTTCTTGTCGGCCTCGGCACGGTCGGTCTCGAGGATAGCGCCGATGTTCTGGCCCACGTCCACGTCGGCGATGTCGATGGAGAGAATTTCGAATGCGGTTCCGGCGTCGAGGCCAGAGGCGAGCACCTTCTTGGAAATCATGTTTGGGTTCTCGAGCACTTCCTTGTGGCTTACCGCAGAACCGATGGAAGACACGATGCCTTCGCCAACGCGGGCGATAACCGTCTCTTCGCCGGCACCACCGACCAACTTCTGGATGCTGGCGCGCACGGTAATACGGGTAATGGCGTGCAGCTGGATACCGTCAAGGGCCAC
>FLNZ01000038.1_pt1 | contig 22942 bp, 16 predicted proteins | sample 1140391 | NCBI WGS metagenome assembly FLNZ01 (sample SAMEA3878171, study PRJEB12797) | bioreactor metagenome | biome: Moose rumen | place: Sweden | collected 2011-10
CGCTGGTGTTGATTTCGCGGCCGTCCGGCTGCTTTTCCTTCTTCACCGGCAGGCGCACGTCTTGGTTGTCGGTGCAGAGGCTTGCCATCACAAAACGCAGAGCGTCGGTACCGTACTTCTCTTCGATATCCATCGGGTCCACGCCGTTGCCCTTGGACTTGCTCATGGTCTGGCCATTGCCGTCCAGAATCTTCGGGTGGATGTAAACCGTGTGGAACGGAACCGTGCCCATGTTTTCCTGGCTAAAGAGCACCATGCGGGCGACCCACAGCGTAATGATGTCGCGGCTAGTCACGAGCACGCTGGTGGGGTAGTAGCGCTTGAGCGTGTCGGTGTTTTCCGGCCAGCCCATGGTGGAGTGCGGCCAGAGTCCACTGGAGAACCACGTGTCGAGCACGTCTTCTTCCTGCTTGAGTTCGTGACCCGGCACGGCGTCTTCCTTGAGGTCTTCTTCCTGGCTGCACACTAGGTAGCCGCCGTTTTCGGCCTTGTAGAAGTAGATGTCGTTGCGGCCCGCGAATGCGGCCTTCAGTTCGTCTTCGCTAGCGTCGGTGTGCCAGATAGGAATGCGGTGGCCCCACCAGAGCTGACGGCTGATGCACCAGTCGCGCTTTTCAGCAAGCCAGTCCAGATACTTGTTGGCGTAGCGTTCCGGGATAATCTTGATCTCACCGGATTTTACGGCGTTCATCGCGTTTTCGGCGAGCACGTCCATCTTCACGAACCACTGGTCGCTGAGGTACGGCTCGATCACAGTCTTGGAACGGTCGGAGTGGCCCACGTCCATTTCGTGGTCTTCCACCTTGATGAGGAGTCCGAGTTCTTCGAGACCTGCCACCACGGCGTCGCGTGCGGCCTGGCCCTTGAGACCCTGGAACTTGCCGGCGTTCTCGTTCAGGCTGCCGTCGTCGTTCATGATGTTGATCATCGGGAGCTTGTGACGGAGCCCTGTCGCATAGTCGTTCGGGTCGTGTGCGGGCGTCACCTTCACGGAACCCGTACCGAAGTCCTTGTCCACGAGGATAGCGTCGGCAATCACCGGGATTTCGCGGTCAACGAACGGCACCTTCAGCATCTTGCCGATGAACTGCGCATAGCGTTCGTCGTTCGGGTGCACGGCGAGGGCGGTATCGCCCATAATCGTTTCCGGACGGGTCGTCGAAACGGGGATAAATCCCGAACCGTCGGCCAGGGGGTACTTGAACGTCCAGAAGTGGCCCTTCACGTGTTCGTAGTAGATTTCGTCGTCGGCAACGGCGGTCTGGAGCTTGGTATCCCAGTTCACCAGGCGCTTGCCGCGGTAAATGAGGCCCTTCTTGAACAGGTTGAAGAAGGCGTGACGCACGGCCTTCGCGCAGACCGGGTCCAGCGTGAAGCGCTGACGGCTCCAGTCACAGCTGACGCCCAGGCTCTTGAGCTGCTTGGTGATACGGGCTTCGTATTCGTCCTTCCACTTCCAGATGCGTTCCACCAGCGCGTCGCGGCCGATGTCGTGGCGGGTCTTGTGTTCGTCCTGGAAAAGGCGCTTTTCGACCACGGCCTGCGTGGCAATGCCCGCATGGTCCGTACCCGGAATCCACAGCGTGTCGCGGCCGGTCTTACGGCGGTAGCGTACCAAAATATCCTGGAGCGTATCGTTGAGCGCGTGTCCCAGATGGAGCGCGCCGGTAACGTTCGGGGGCGGAATCACGACCGAGAACGGTTCGCCCTTTCCGCTGGGTGCAAAACTGTTATTCTCAGCCCAGGTCTTATGCCATCGGGCTTCCACATCTTTAGAATTGTAACGAGTTTCCATAGTGGGCACAAATTTAGAAAAATAGGCGGGTTATGGCAAAGCAGATTGGACAAAAAGGGGGAGGCATCCCCCGACAAAAAGCTTTTTTATATTTATCCCATATGCGCAAGTACCTACCCGTGTTTTTCCTGTGGTTTTCTCCGTTTTTGGCTCTTTTGGCTGTCGTTTCGGCGTGTTCCGAAAACGAGAAGTTTCTTGCGCATGGCACGACTGAAGAGGATAATGCCCAGCTTATCACGGATACCGTCGCTTACATGAAGATCCTGTCGACGTGGGAGTCCGAGCCTGTCGACTCCTCGAAGGTTGTCCTGGATGGCGATTCGTCCATTTCATGGTACGAGGTGAACTTTGACTCGGAGGGCGAGCAGTATTTCGCCTATGCGCCTGCAGATTCCGGCGCGGATTCTTCTAGCATCTATATCTACAAGAAACAGAATGCGGTCCGGCTTTCGCTAGCCCTGGGTGAAACGAGAAAGACGCTGACCCAGATTTTGTCGCGCGATTCCCTGTACGCCGTGACTACGGACAGACTCGACAACAGCTATGCGGATGGTGATGATAAGGCTTGCAGCGCGGATTCCGAGGCGTTCGCGGAAGATTGTGAAGAAGCGAAAGGTGAATTTGTGGATCAACTCGGGCGGGAATCGTGTCCGGAACTCCACCTGGTTTGTACGCGCAAGTTTATCGCGAAGGTTTCCGCTGAAGAATACCTGGCTAAATCGGCTGCCGACTTGAAAAAGCGCGGCGAAGAAGAACTGGGAATCGACGATTCGAAGGATACGACAGCGAAGAAGATGGGCCTGGAAGGGAAACTCCCTTGGCAGTACTTGAATGCCGATATCGAGTATGGCGAAGTCGTGGATGAGCGCGACGGACAGGTGTACAAGACGGTGAAAATGGATTCTGCAGTGTGGATGGCAGAAAACTTGAACTATGCAGATAGCAGCGCGACACCGAGCCTGCTTGGCAAAAGCTGGTGCTATGGCAACGACGCGGATAGCTGCACCAAGTACGGCAGGCTCTACACGTGGGCTGCGGCGATTGACTCGGTCGCCCTTGCGAACGATCCGGAAAATCCGCTCACATGCGGCAACGGGACGGTGTGCAAGGATTTGGAGAAGGTGCAGGGAATATGTATGGATGGCTGGCACCTGCCTTCGACAAAGGAAATGCACGATGTCGAAGACCAGGCTAGCGCACTTTTGCCGACAATCGAAATTGTGGACCAGGGCGAGCCTGACCGTGTTTCCAATATGCTGAGGAGCGCTACCGCGTGGCCCTACGGCAGCGACATTTTTGGTTTTTCGCTGTTGCCGGGCGGCTACTACCTCTTTGATTCCGACGAATTTAAAGATGCCGGCCAGAAGGCGTTCTTCTGGTCACTTGACTATGCCGAGGAATACGCCTCGATGTTCATCATGTACGATGACTATACTTCTTGGGCAAGCGGGACGCACATCTCGATTAACGAGAAGTATATGTACGCCATTTCCGTCCGCTGCGTGAAGGACTAGCGGGCGGCGTACCGAAACTATTTCGCTTTGACCTTGTAATACGCCCCGTGTGCGGCCTTGTTCGGGACGCCGCGGCCCTTGAGGTCGGTTCGCTTGTCTGTACGGGTCTTGCCGAGGTCGTTTTTGCCAGAATTTAGGTTGCGAGTCCCCGCGATTGCGGTCGGGCCGTCCTCGTCGATAAGCCCTTCGATGACTTCTGCGCTCCCGTCGAGGTTCGCCTTGTAGGGGATGGTCGCGTCTTTCAAAAGCTTGTCGCCGGTGATGGTGAGCTCGGGCGTTTCGCTATCGCCGATTGTGAGGCCCGCGACGGTGAAGGTCGCTTCTTCGCCGGGGAGGAGGCCCTTGAGCGATTTCTTGCTGCGCACGCCGTTCACGGTCACGTAGGCGTTGTGGTAAAGCGGGGCGATGCCGATGTTTTTCACGCGCACGGCTGCAGAAATTCCGTTGACCGCATAGCCCGTGATTTCGAACTTGTAGCCCGCATAGGAACTGGCCTCGTACACGCGATCCTTGGTGGCGTAGCTGCCTTCGGGCGCGTCGTTACCAATCACGTAGGTCATGTGGTACTTGCTTGCGGCATCTTCCCAGGTGACGCCGTAGAGTCCGGCGGGGTTCAGGAATTCGCGCTGGTCCTTTTCGGTGTAGTAGCTGACTTCGCCCCCGCCGGGAGCGGTTTTCCAGCGGTCTGTGCCCAGGTCGCGCCAGTTTCGCTCGTTGTCGCCGTTGCCCTGCGAAATGTCGTGTTCCTTGTGCATGAAGGAGTCGTCGAAGAGTCCGAAACCGAGCGCGAGCAAGGTCTTGTTGCCCGCGACAGGCGTGTAGTCGTTGTCTGCCGCATCGATGGAGATGCTCCACGGGGTCTCTTTGAACAAACTATCGAGATGCGTCAGGAATTCGGCCTGGTAATCCTTGGTAGCGAAGTTGACTCCAAAGTTTAGCTTGGTGCCGTAGATATGGTATTCTCCCCAGTGCCCGAACCCCGCCTGTACGAATGCGATGCGCGGATCCTTGTCGTATTTTGTGGCAAAGTCGGTGTAGAACTGCTTGTAGAACCACTGGAGTTCCTTGTTGCTCCAGTCCGCGTAGTAGGTGGGACCGTCGCCGCCCGGGTTTTCGGAATACGTCTCGGTGTAGGACTTGTTCGCCTTGATGTAGTTGGGGACTGCGGTGGCGCCCTTTACCTTCTCGGTGCAGCCCGATGCGTTCGTGATGGTTTCGCTTGGGTACTCGATGCGGAACCGCACGATGGCCTGGTGCCCGCGGCTCGCGATATCGTCGAGCATCTTTTCGAAACTGCTCCAGTCGTAGTCAATCTTGTCGTCGGTCTTGCCCTTCACCACGGCGCAGGGGAGGCAGTACGAGAATTCGAGCGAGATGGATTTTTGAAGGTCCTTCTGGTCTTTTGCCTGGTCGGGCCAGAACACGATGCCCTTCATGGGTTCGAGCGATTCGATGCTCTTGTTGAGCGCGACGGAACGGTCGGCCGCGAATGAACTTGCCGCAAGCAATCCTGTTGCCAATGCCGCAGTTGTGATAACGGGGGCGGCGCCCGCGAGATATTTTTTCACCATATAATCCACACACCTTTCGGGAAAAGACCCGATGTTATTAATCTAATACAGAATATGCGTAAAGTCAAGTAAAAAAACGGGCCTTTTACGGTTCGAAAATACGGATAAACTTCGGTTTGCCTTTCACGCTCTTCCCGAGGGCGTCCACCTGCTTGCCCGAGGTGCCTTGCGCCCGGGGCTGTGAGCTAGTGCGGACCTTGCGGGCGTAAGGGATTGCGTCGGTGGAACCGTCGCGCAAAACTACCGCGATGCTGTCAAGAATCGGGTTGCCGGTGCCTTCGATGTAATCGTGCGAAACTTCCCACACCATGATTCCCGCGTAGCCGTTCTCCACGACCCAGCGGCTCTTGACGGCGGAGGAATGCGGGTCTTCGAAGGTCACGTAGCCGGTTGAAGATACACCGTAAGGTGACACGGAGACGCTGTCAAAGAAGTATTCCCATTCGGGGTTCGCGACGATGTCCTTGTACGGGACTTGCTTTGCCGTTCCCTTGGTGAAATCGGTGCCGGGGCCCGTTGCGCCCTTGAATTCAAACCCGAACGAGGGGATTCCGAAGACCATCTTTTCGGTGGGGACACCGCGCTTTTTCCAGTAGTCACGGGTCTGTTCCCACGACCAGGTGGTGTAGCCGCTGTGCGGGTAGAGCGGCGAATCGAACATGGCTTTTTCGTCCCAGTCGCCGGTGATGTCGTAGGTCATGAAGCCGAACCAGTCCAGGTTTGCGACGAGGACTTCGGGCGTGAAGTATTTTCCGTAATATTGCGAGCAGGGGAGCGCTGCCGAGAGCGTTTTGCCTTCGGGTAAAGCCGCGCGGAGCTCGGTGAGCAGTTTGTTGTAGGCGATGGTGTCGGCGTCGGGCACGGGATTGTATTCCCATTCCCAGTCCATGTCGAGGCCGTCCAGGTTGTGGTCGGCGACGAACTTCACGAGGTTCGCGATAAACTTTTGACGGAGCGCGTCGTCCGATGCGACGGGCACGAAGTTCTCGCTCTGTCCGCCACCGCCGAGCGAGACGATGACTTTCGTCCCTGCGGCATGCCCGAGTGCGACCATCTCGTCGAGGGCGGTCGGGTCGTCTGCGGCATCGCCACGCAGGCTTCCATCGGTATCCGGCGTGATAAAACTCCACAGCACGTGAGTCAGTTTTTCGTACGGGACCTTGTCTACGGTGTATGCGGGCTTGTGCCACTTTCCCCAGTCGGGATAGTAGCCGATGAACAGCGGTTCGGCGCTTGCCACGCATGCGCCCGCGATTGTCAAAAAGAGGAGAAAAATTGCCTTCATGCTCCTAATATATCCTTTTTTGGGGCGAATAGTCCCGTGTGGCGTAAAAAGGGGCAAAATGTTCCGTTTTTGCGGCCGGCGAAAGGCTTGTAAACCGCGTTTTTTCTTGAAAAACGACATTTTGGGGGGTATAATTAGGGTATGCATATCAGGAGTTCTTCTTTCTGGTGCATGGTGTGTTTTGGCTTGGCATGCGTGGTGGCATGCTCCGACGATTCCGGGACGGACCCGGTTTCTCCAGATTCGGGTGCCGAAGGCCTTTCTAGCAGCGGCTTCGTCATCGGTGACAATGGCCTGCCGGTTATTGCGAGTTCTTCGTCGATTGGCGAAATTCCGCAGCAGGGTGGCGCAAGTTCCGGTGTGGTTGTCGCGTCTTCTTCCTCAAAAAAAACTGATGGTTCTCACGATGGCCCGCTCCCCGGTGAAGACCAGCAGATGGTTGCTGTCGATACGACGGTACCCTTTGTCGGGAATTTCCCGGTCGTGTTTTCGGAGGTGTCCCCTTCGAACGCGAACTTCAAGGACAACGACGGTAACGATCCCGGCTGGCTCGAACTCTACAACACGAGCGACGCTCCGGTGAGCCTCAAGGGTATTGCCCTGAGTAACGACATCAAGTTCCCGCGTCGCTGGGTGTTCGGCGACGCAACGATACCCGCGAAGGGCCACATGGTGGTGTTCCTTTCGGGCAAGAACTATGCGGACTATATCCCGCCTTCCGATTCCGTGAACATGATGGGTACGGACTGCAGTTCCGAATCCTCTACGGGCGGGTTCGGCGCGTTCCCCGGCATGGGTGACTGGGGCGGCGGCATGGGCGATTTTGGCGGTGGCATGGGCGGCGGCATCGGTGGCGGTGTTGGTGCCGGTGGCGCGAATGCAACCTCGAATGCAGAAAACTTGCCGGGCAAGTCGGCCCTGTGTTACAGCGAGGGTGGTGCAAGTGAACTTGGCGCAGTCGTGAAGGTTTCCCCGAACAAGGGCTCCTATACGCGCGTGGTGATGAAGTCCAGCGCGAAGCCCGGCAATGCCGACCAGCTTGTGGTCCGCGGGTTCATTACCAAGAACCACAAGATCCGATTGAACTTCAAGGAGGGCGATGCGCTTAGTGCGTGGACCGGCAAGAACCTTCGCGGCACGGGCGATTCCTCGGCGGTGTATTACGTAAGGCTTGGCGACAATGCGGGCGACATCAAGCGCAATAACGTGACTGCCACGACGTTTGCTACTGAGACGGAAGGTAGCGAATCTACGACGCTCAAGATTACATCTTACATCGCGCGTAAGCGCGGGCACGAACCGCACACGACGTTCAAGGCAGAGGACCAGGGTGGCGTGCTGTACCTGGTGAGCGAAACGGGCGTGCTGGATTCCGTGCGTTATTTCGCCGTGCCGACAGGTGCATCGTGGTCGCGCGACAATGCGGGCAAGTGGGGCTTTGCGACCCCGTCTCCGTACGGTAACGCGGTGGGCGAGGTGTTTGCCGCTCAGGCCGAATCTGGCGAGGTGAACATTCCTCCTTCCGGGTTCTATTCCTCGGCGGTTTCCGTGACGTTTGCGGCGGGCACGCGCTGCGAACAGGGCGGTGCCGAAGCTACTGCGAATTCTCCCGTGGTGCAGTCCCTGAATGTCTCTGGCACGACGGTGCTGCGTTGCCGTACCTACGTCGATGGCAGCTATCCGAGCGAAGAGATTATCCGCACGTATGTTTTTGGGCAGATGCCGTCCATTGCCACGATGTTCGTGACGACTGACCCGCTTTCGATGTTCAGCGCGGATTCGGGCTTGTACGTGAAGGGTAACGGAGCGAGCGGCATGGATCCGCAATACGGCGCGAATTTCTGGAGCAACCGCGAACTCCCCGTGTATGTGGAACTCTTTGAACCCGGCTCGCCGAAGGCACCCGCGTTCGGCGTGATGGGCGACTACAAGATTTCGGGCCAGTACAGCCGCGCGAAGGAGAAAAAGTCCTTCTCCGTGACGCTCCGCGAGGAGTATGGAAGCAAGCGTCTCAAGTACCCGCTGTTCCCGGATAATCCGGAACTCAAGAAATTCAAGGCATTCTCGCTCAGGAATTTTGGCAACAACAGCGGCGACGACTATGTGCGTGACCGCCTGGGAACCTCGATGACGGAAGGGCTCGGCGTAGATTACCAGCGTGGGCGCTACGTGGTGGTGTACTATAACGGCAAGTACTACGGCTTGCACGACCTGCGTGAACGCAACAACGAATACTATTACGAAACCAAGTACGGGCTTGACCCGAACGACATCGATCTCGTTGACGCCAGTAACGAGGCGGGTGCGGGCTCGGCGACGGATTACAAGAATATGCTGAGCTGGCTACAGAGCAACGAACTTACAAGCGATGCGAACTATCAGAAGATTGCCGACCAGATAGATGTCGACAACTACATGAACTATATGCAGGCGGAAATGTTCCTGAATAATGGAGACTGGCCGCACAATAACCTGAAAAAATGGCGCGTAGCAAGCCAGAAGACAAAATGGAAATGGTTCCTATACGATGTGGACTTCGGTTTTGGTGTAGGCTACAATACGCAGAACGGTAACGTGTTCAACTACGTGACTAACCCGAACGGCACCAACGGAATGGGTGGCATGGTGATGCCGGGCATGGGTCAGCAGGGTGGCCAGCAGAGCGGCTCGATTTCGGACCATACGATTCTCATGATTCGCTTGCTCGAAAACGAGAACTTCAAGAAGGCCTTCATTAACCGTTTCTGCGTGCTTCTGTCTATGAACTTTGCTGCCGACAGGCTCCTGGCGCGAATCAATGAATTGCAGTCGCAGGTCCAGGCCGAAATTTCGGGCGACGCCTCGTTCTGGAATTACGATGCTTCGTCGATGTCTAGCAATCTGGAGAAGATAAAGAGTTTCGCTCAGAGCCGCCAGCAGACGATTATGAGCGAGATGAAGCAGTACTTTAGCCTTGGCGAAACTGCACAAACAACGTTGTCTGTGCAAGGTTCTGGCCAAATTCTGGTACACAACCTGCCGCTCGATAAGGCTAGCATGACGGTGAACTTCTTCAGGGATGTTCCCGTGACAGTGACGGCGGTCCCGAAATCGGGTGCAGTGTTTGCCGGCTGGAGCGACGGCAATACGAATGCGACACGCACGTTCAATCCGGGCGAGGTCACCACCCTTACGGCAAGTTTCAAGTAAAGACTCCAAACCAACCCCAAGACGGTTCCCCGCAAGGGGAGCCGTCTTTTAGGGAGGGCCGTCGTGCGAGCCCCTCCCTTGTCTTTTCTAAATAACTTTTTCGGGCCAGGGGTGCTTGGGGTAACGCCCGCGCAGTTCCTTGCGCACTTCGGCGTAGGTGTTCTGCCAGAATCCGGTCAGGTCCCACGTCTTCTGGATGGTGCGGAAGTTCGGTGCCAGGATGTCGTAGCGCACTTTCAGTTTGCCGTCTGCAATTTTGTGTTCGCCGCGCAACTGCATGAAATCCTCGATTCGGGCGGAAATTTCGACCAGGACGCCCTCTGCACTTTCTACCGCCTGCCCGCCGAGCATCTCGTCGGTGGCGACCTCCTGGTAACTGTAACGCGCCCGCTTGCCGTTCGGGAGTATGAAATGGTCGGGGAATGTTTTCCCGAGCCAGGCGAGCATCGACTTGCCGAAATAATCTTCCACGATATTCCTGTAATGGTCTTCGTTGATGTCGCGAAGCAGGAATTTCCCGTCGGCAAATTCATCGAAGATGATTTCCATGTCCTCGTCGTTGAATTCCGGCAGTCCGTATTCCGGGTATAGCTTGGCGGCGAGCCGCATCTTGGTAAGGAGTGTCTGGACGGCTTCGGTGAGGTAGCGCCCGCTCCAGTTTTCCTTCTCGATTTTTTCCTTCCAGGCGGCGACGGTAAGCTTCTTGAGTTCTTCGAGAACCTTCGGAGGTGCCTCTTGCGTGAGGATTTCCTTACGCGATAGTTCCGTAGTGCTCCCGTCCGCATTTGCAGCTTCGCTAACTTCGACCCCGATGAAACGCTCCTGCCCGCTGCGCCAAAGCAGTTCGTAGCGGGCCTGCGCGCGTTTGCCGGCAAGCATTTCTTGCGCGATAGGGGCAAACAGGTTTACCTTCAGTTCCGACTTGGTGGTGCCGGTGCGCAGCATGCTGAGCGCGAGAATCGCGAAAGGCGGTTCGCTGACCTGCAACCGGATAACGTTCTGGTTTGCAAGTTTATATGCATTGCCGCTCGGGGTGGCGAGCCTGTCCGGGAATGCCTTGAGAAGCTGCTTGCAGAGAAATGTGCTTTGGATACCCTTGCCTCGCTGGCGCTCGACTGCGGTATGACGATTCGGGTCGTCAGACCGTTGCGAAGTCGCCCCTTCGTCACACCGAAGCCGCGAAGCGGCAAGTGTGTCCCGGTATTCCCGCAACTGCCGGAGAGTAAACGTCACCTCCCGCGGGGCGCTTACGGTCTTGGAAAGCGTGTCGGCGGCAAGAGTCAAGACATCTTGCGGGTACTTCGTTTTTTGCAGGTACTCCGTGCCGGAGTGAATCCACGCGAGCGCTGCGAGAAGCAGGTCGGGGAGGTCCTGCGGGCCGTTTGCCGTAGCGAGGAGCAGCGCGAGCGGGATGCTAGAAACCGGAGTGCGGATGGCCCTGAGGCCAAGTTCTGTAATGGCACCGTCCTTGAGCATTCCGAAACCTTCGAGAAGCTTTGTGGCGGCCTGCTCGCGTGTCTCCGGAATGGCTGTAGGAAGGACAATACCTTCGTCTCGCTTTGTCACGTCGCTGCAGTGAGCCCGTGGATGCTCTTGTGCCTGCGGCACTTCGGCATGACGTATGGCGAGTGCGTCCATGGATTCAAGTGCCGCCTTCTGCAGCAGCAGTTCCGAGGGCTCAATCTGCGTGACTTCGGGAATGATTCCGCGCGGCATGCGCTTTTCGCTTTCTTCGCTCCAGAGGCGAATGGCGCAGCCGTTCTGCGTACGGCCGCTGCGGCCGCTACGCTGGATGGCGTTCTGCATCGAGATGGGGAGCGTGCGGAGAACGCTCACCTTGTCGCTGTCGTCGTAGATGCTTACGCGCTCGATGCCGCTATCCACTACGCCTGTAACATTCGGGACGGTAATGGATGTCTCGGCAATGTTCGTCGTGAAAATGACCCGCGGGCGTTCGGTGACTTCGAAAATGCGGTCCTGCGTTTCGCGGTCCTGCCCGCCGTATAGTTCCAGGAATTCGGCGCAGTTTTGCCCGAGCGCTTCTGCGGCGGCGCTGTGGCAGCGGGCGATTTCGGCCTTTCCCGGTAAAAATACCAGCGTGGTCTGCCAGATGTTGTTGCGGTAGAGCGTCTTTAGCGCCCGCACCACTTCGGCGTCAAGGCCCACGCCCGAGACGAGCGAGTTTCCTGTGGCGGGAGTCTGGTTGATAATCTGTACGGGGTACAGCGGATGGCCGAGCGTTAGGCACTTGACGCCGAGAACCGCTTCGAGTTCGGAGCGGTTCAGCGCCGCCGACATCACCGCGATTCGAGGCCGTTCGGCTCTATCGTAAAGAAGAACCTCCGGCATCGCCTCACTCTCGCCTCCACGACCAGCTTGCGCTTGGTCGCTACGGCTCACACGAGGCCGTTCGGCTCCCCTAAAATACGCGAACAGCAAATCCATGTCGGCCTTGCGCTCGTGGTATTCGTCGAACACAATCCATTCCGCATCGCACTTGCCGTGTAAAAGTTCCTGCAGAAAGTTTCCGTACGTCTGGAATAAAATGCGCGTGCCAGTACTCTTGCAACTGTCTTGCCGGAACTGGTAGCCGACGGTCTTGCCGCAGGGCTCGTTGTGCAATTTTGCGGAGAACTGCGCAAGCGAGAGTGCCGCAATTCTGCGCGGTTGCAGTACGACGACGCGCCCCTTGCAGTGCTTGCTTAAAAAGTAGGGGATAAACAGCGACTTGCCCGACCCTGTGGGCGCCTCTATCAACAAGTTGCGCGACTCCGCAAGAGCCGCTTCAAGCTTGCCTTCTTCTTCGGCTAATGCTAAATCGTTATACGTCATGAGGCGGGGCTTTTGCTAGACGAGAGAGAAAGAAAATCTTTCGTCTACCAGCGCAGCGGTCTCTTGTCTAATTACGACCTCGGGTACTTCAGCTTTTCGCCGGTGGCCACGTCCATGTAGGGCGGCTTGCCTTCGCGGAACTTCTGGTTGATGACCAGGTTCTCGATACGGCGGCGCAGGCCCTGTTCCGTCTTGCAGAAGAAGTACACGACCTTGTTGGTGCCCGGCACGAGGAACATGGCGAGCTTGTACTTCTGCTTCACTGCACGGCGGAAGAACATCATGTCTTCCTTCTTGGGCATCACGAGGTTGCTGCCTTCCTTCGTTTCGCAAATCATGTCGGCGTCGGCGAGGAGCGCCTTGGACTTCTGCTTGAGTGCGGCAAAGTTCGGGTCGGTGTTGCGCTTGATGGTTTCAAGGTTGAACGCGCCACCGCCTTCCTTGAGTGCCTTGCGGAGCCCGCGGAACGCGAATACGGCGAGGACGACAACGGTAACGGCGATGAGCCACGGCCAGTAGTTGGCAAGAAAATCTAGCATAGGGAACCTCAACAGTCTATTTTTCGCCTGCAAATATAAAAAATTTCGCAGGAGCCCTTGTGCGCTGGCTGCCCGTACCTGTCCGGTGGGTACCGAGTTTTTTCTATTTTATAGGTGGTGACAAATTATGTAAAGATATCGGCCCTCGCGCTTCTGCTGGCTTCGCTTGGCCTTGCCGCCCAGGCTACCTGTACCGACGGTGCCGTTGTCCAGTCTATCCGGTTGGAAGGCCTGAAGCACACGAACTCCCGCGTGGTGGAGCGCGAACTCGTGAACCGCGTAGGGGAGCCTTTTGCTGCCGAAAAGTTCGAGGCAGAAAAACTCCGCCTGCAGGATCTCGACCTGTTCACCGAGGTTTCCGTTTCCTGCGAAAAGGCCGGTGAGCCTGCCGAACCGGGTCTCGTAAAACTCACATATTCCTTCAAGGAAATCTTCCGCTGGATTCCCGCACCCGCGGGCAAGAAGACCGACCGCGACGGTCTGATGTTGGGAGCTGCGCTTGCGAACATCAATGTGGCGGGCGAAGATATTCGGCTTGAGGTGCAGTACCGCACGACGGTGGACCCGTTCTTCGACAAGAACGAGGCGGCCTTCTATGCGAGTTCCCCCTACCTGTTCGGGCTTCCGCTCGGGTGGAACTTCGAGTTCCTCTTGACCGACAGTTACGACAACATCCGCGATTTCCAGGAAAAAAGCATCTTGCTTGACCTGGATTTGGAATACAAGTTCTTGCCGCACCTGTCGCTGCTGGGGACTGCCGCCTACCGTCGGTTGAGGGACTTTGCGAATCTTCCTGAATTGGGGCTTGGTTTTGCTTTCGATTATCGTGACAGCAAGCTCGACACGCGCGATGGCGTGTATTTCGAATATATGCTTACGCACGTGGGCGCGGGTGAAGAATATCTCGCCTGCAGTGCCAATATCGAATCCGACGAACCGGTCGAAACAGAATCGCGTTTTTGCAACACGGATAACGGCGAAAACTACTGGGAACTCCTGACCGATGCGCGTGCCTACAAGACCTTCGGGCGCTTTGTAACAGGTGCGACGGCGCTTGTGCGTTACCGCCCGGGAGACGTGAAATTTTACGACTATTACTACCATGGCGGAGCCAATACGTTTCGCGGGCACGAGGCCGACTCGGGCTCTCTCGGGACCCACGAGGCTCTGCTCACGCTCGAGGAACGCTTTGTACTGCTGGAGCGCCGGGCCGCAAGCGTGATGGGTGTGAACTTCTTTTACGGTGTGCAACTTGTGGCGGGCTTCGACGGGAGCCTGCTCTGGGACAAGGGCCGCCCCGGCTGGGATAACTACGAGGGTGCCGTCTATGGCGGAGTGCATCTCGTGATTCCGGCGCTCGACCGCATTCGCTTCGAGGTAGGGTACAGCCCCGACAGGGGAGAACCGGTGTTTTACTTCGGGCTGTTCGACAAGGTCACGTCTTCCCGCTGGCGCAGTAGATGATACCGCTCGTTCGACGTCTCGGGCATTGAAACCTCCGGCACCTCGCTCGCTCTCGCCTTCGACGACTCGTCAATACGAGTCGCCTCCGGCTCACAGTGATACCGCTCGCTCGACGTCTCGGGCATTGAAAGCTCTAAATTGCAAAAGTGGCGGTGAAAAAGCGAAAAATATCCTGATTTCACCGCCAGAATGCCTGAAAGCCTCTGTCCGCCCGCATTAATTTGACCAAAAATCGCGCGTAGCTCGCAAAAAAAGAAACGACCCGCAGTGCGGGCCGTTTAATACAAATTTTTTTAGACCAGATTACTTTTTCTTGCCTTTGGACTTTGCGGTCTTCTTATTACCCTTCGGCGGATGAGCCGCAATCTTCTTCACGCTCTTTGCAGCCTTCTCTTCGGCTTCGTAAACGGCCTGTGCCTGACGGAGAGCGTCGGTCGGGTCGATTTCGATAGCTTCGGAAGCTTCGTCCACGAGTTCGGCGAACTCGTCGTACCAGTCAGCGAAGATTTCCACTTCGAGATGGTCGACGCCCGGAACCGTGAGGCGAGCACCGCAGGCTTCACCGATGCGGTCGAGGAACTTGGCCATCTGCGGCTTGAGGAGCGTGAGGTCGAGACCGTCGAGGTCCTCGGGTTCAAAGTACACGGCGTCGACATCGCTGTCGTCGTCCTTGACCTTCTTCTTCTTCCCGGTTGCTGAGCCTGCCGAAGCACCGCACTTGCAGTCTTCGCCGCAGCACTTGCATTCCACGTTCTCGTTGCCGTAGAGCGCCATGTACTCGTCGTCGTCCATGCCGCTGTCGTAGTAGAACTCGTCGTCTTCGAGGTAGAGTTCTTCCACGAAGATTCCCTTTGCGCCGAGCGTCTTGGCCGCGGCAATGAATTCCTTGAGGTCGCCGCCGAAGTAGCGGGTCGATTCTGCTTCCTCGTTCAGGGTCTGGACGGGAATGGGGGAGAGCTTCTGCTTCTTGATGTAGTCGCAGATTTCGTCAATAATGGATTTCTTGGCCATAGGATTCTCCTTAGTTAAAATAGACGATAGACGAAAGATGATAGACGAAAGAATTTCATTTTTTTCAGAGAAATCTTTCGTCTTTAGTCTGTAGCCGCGCAGCGGCGTTCTTTCGCCTAAATATGGTACTTCTTCAGGCTTTCGGCCTTTTCGTTGATGAGCTTCATGATGCGGGCAACGGCTTCGTCACCGCGGGCGGTATCCTTCACGCTGGTCATCGGCTGGAAGAGCGGGCTGTTGAACATCGTTCCGAGAGGAATCGGGTTCTTGCGGCAGAAGGTCGCTTCCACGTAGTCGCGGGCGGCGTCCTGCAGGTCGTCGCACTTCTGGAACTCGCCCTTCTGGAAAGCCTTGTACAGGTCCACGAAAATTTTGGCCGCTTCGGGAATGTTCGCGGTTGCGCTCACGAGGCCCGTGCCGCCCATCTCGAGCATGTCGATGAAGAATCCGTCTTCGCCGCTGAGCACGGCAAAGTCGTTGTTCTTCGTCTCGTTGATCACGCGCTTCGTGTCTTCGTGGAACTTTTCGCCAATGCGGAAATCGACCGCCTGCTTGAGTCCGATGATGTTCTTGTCTTCGGAAAGGGCGATGAGGGTGTCGGGGTGGACGTAGCTAGCGGTACGGCCCGGCACGTTATAAATGATAATCTTCGCGCCCGTTTCGGAGCTGAGCGTCTTGAAGTGCTTCTCGATGCCTTCCTGCGAGGGGTTGTTGTAGTAACCCGTGACGCAGAGGACCGGGACTTCCGCAATCTTCAGGACTTCTTCGATCATCTCGACGGATTCGCGGGTGCAGTTGCTGCCTGCACCGGCAATCACGGGCACGCGGCCATCCACGTAGTCCAGCGTGAACTTGATGATGTCGAGATGCTGCTTGTGGGTGACCGTCGCACTCTGGCCCGTGGTACCCACAGGGAGAATGCCGGAAACGCCGGAAGCGATAAGGTCGTCAATCATCTTTTCCATCTTCTTGTAGTCGACGGAGTTGCGGAGACACTTGGGATCGTCGTTCATCAGCGGGGTGAACAACGCGGGGAAAACACCAGTAAGTTGAGAAGCTTTTGTAATCTGCATAGTGCTGTAAATATAGCATTAGACGAAAGAAAAAGAGAGAGTTATAGGCGGGAGTTTGGCTGAAACTGGCCTACCGTCGGGGGACTACATACAAACTATGGATTGGGCGTTGGCGCAAATTAAATCGGCTTGGCGCTTGCTGTACAATAAATGTAAAGTATTGATACGTAATAGATTACGAGTATGTTGAATGGTCGAATAGGGCGTTTCGAATATGTTTTGATGTGCCTCAAACATTCGCGAAGTGTCCTGCAAAAACACTTTTTTTTCTAAATTTTCCGCGTTAAAACTCAAAAGGAACCCTTATGGAAAACATTACGCAGATTTGGAAAAAGATCCAGTCCCCGGAATTCAACCCCGCAACAGACATGGGTCTGGTCGAACAGGTGAAACAGGTCGCCCTGACCTCTCAGGAAAGCGCCAAGGTCAGCTTCGGTACGTCCGGCTGGCGCGGTGAAATCGGTTCCGAATTTACGCTCCGCAATCTGCAGGTCGTGGGTGCGGCAATCGTCCGCCTGTACAAGGAAGCTACTCCCGAACTCTTTGAAGCCCTCGGTGTGAAGGATTTTGCCGAACTCCAGAAGCGTGGCGTGGTCGTGGGCCACGACAACCGCCTGCTCGGTCACGAATTCTGCGAGGCCGTTGCCGACCAGTTCGCGAAGGCCGGCGTGAAGGTCTACTACGGTGGCGAAATGCCGACTCCGGAATTCAGCGCCTGCATCGAAATGCTCGGTGCCGCCTGCTCCATCAACATGACTCCGAGCCACAACCCGAGCCACTACAACGGTATCAAGTTCAACCCGGCTGACGGCGGTCCTGCCGGTCCGGAAATCACGAACGTCATCACGAAGCTTTCTAACGAGATGATGGCCACCTGGAAGTTTGAACCGGTGGGCAAGGTTGACTGGGAAATTATCGACTCCCTCAAGATTTACAAGGAATTCCTCGTGAAGCAGGGCACCATCAAGTTCGACCGCATCAAGGAATTCATCAAGAAGGGCCGCCTGACTCTTGTCTGCGACCACGTGCACGGCTCTACCCGCCGCCGTCCGGCTGCGCTGCTCGACAATCCGGAATGCCTCATCACGCTCCGCAACGAGGATGACTCCCTGTTCGGCGGCATCGCCCCGGAACCGTCCAGCAAGAACCTCGAGAAGGTCCGCAAGGTTCTCGACGAAAGCAAGAGCGAATTCCGCCTGGGTGCGATTTTCGACCCGGATGGCGACCGCATCCGCTTCTACGACGGTACGCGCGAAATCGACATGAACCAGTTCGGTGCCATCGCGTTCCACTACATGGCGACCTGGCGCAAGGAGCAGGGCTGCGTGGCCAAGTCCGTCGCAACCTCCAACTTCGTGAACATCATTGCCGAAAAGCTCGGCGTGCCCGTGATGGAAACTCCGGTGGGCTTCAAGAACTTCCGCCCGTGGCTCAGCCGCAATGCGAAGCAGAAGGCTCTCGTTGCCTTCGAAGAATCCGACGGTATCTCTGGCCTCAACAACACGCTCGAGAAGGACGCCCAGTTCGGTCTCCTCATCGCTCTTGAAATCATGGCGGTGACCGGCAAGAACCTCGGCGAATACCTCGATGCCCTGTACGAAGAGTACGGCCGCTTCTACCCGACCCGCTCGGGCTTCGAAGTGGACAAGTCCCTCGTGGGTGCCCCGCTCAAGGCCAAGGTCGACGCCATCGCAACGATCGCGAAGCCGGGTGCGAAGGTCATGGTCGGCAAGAACGAAAAGACCGTGAAGCAGCTCCTCACGCTCGACGGCGTGAAGATCATCTTCGAAGACGACTCCTGGATGCTCGTGCGTCCGTCGGGTACCGAACCGAAGGTGCGCATTTACACCGAATGCCGCGATCCGGACGAAAAGGACCCGATGTTCGAGGCTGCCAAGGCTCTGTTCTTCAAGAATTAACTTTTGGATTGGGGAAAAGGATAGGTTCTATGAAAAAGATAATCATGATGCTCGTGCTAGCGCTGGTCATGGCCGGCTATGCACAGGAAGGTTCGATTAAACCGAAGTTCCAGGCGTTCTCCGGAGCGCTCCTGAAACTGAAGGATACCGATAAGCCCGGTACACTCAAGTTCTCCCTGAAGGTGGACGTTGCTCCGTGGGCATTCCAGGCGATTGGCGAAGTCCGTTCCCCGACAGGCGATGCGGAATCCATCCGCGAGGCGCTCTTCGAGGGCGACCTCTATGCGGTGCTTGCCTACATCGACAATTCCCCGGTGGAAGTGAACGGCGAGGAATACCAAGTGGGCCTTTTCGACATCATGCTTTACTATGATGACGAACCTACCACGATTCGCAATCTCAAGTTCAAGCTGTTGCCGCCGGTCGATGACGACTGGTCCAAGTCGGGCCTGAACGATGCGCTCTCTTCGGGTTCGCTGCTCGGTAATATCTGGGGCGGCAAGTACGAGAAGGCCATCACGAAGGCTTCTGCCGACCCGATGGACAAGGGCAAACTCAAGGCTCTGAAGCGCAAGAAGGGCGCGGCATCGGAGGAATCTGAAGTGTCTGTTTCCGAGAAGAAGAAGCAGCGCATGAAGGATATGGCTGACGAAGAAGATCAGCCGAAGAAGAAAAAGAAGAAAAAGGCATCTAGAGGCGATGAATGCGATGATCCGGGCTTGACTCCCAAGGAGAAGAAGCGCTGCCTCATGATGAAAAAGAAAAAGTAAGTTTCACAACCTAGTATATTAGAGGTAATCTATGTCCGGTCACTCCAAATGGGCCACCACCAAACGCAAGAAAGCCAAGACTGACGTCGCTCGCGCGAAGGCTTGGAACAAGTTGATTAAGGAAATCTCCATTGCTGCAAAGCTCGGCGGCGGAAACCCCGATGCTAACCCGCGTCTGCGTGCGGCAATCCTCAAGTCCAAGAGCCAGAGCTTGCCGACCAAGAACATCGAGAGCGCCATCGCCAAGGGTACGGGTGCGAACTCCGGTACCGAAATGACTGAACCGCTGTACGAAGGACGCGGCCCGGCAGGTGTTGCCATCATGGTGCAGTGCCTTACCGACAACAAGGTCCGTACCGTTGCCGAAATCCGCAACATCTTCAACAAGAACAACGGTTCCATGGGTGAATCCGGCTCCGTGTCCTGGGCTTTCACCTACAAGGGCGTGATTGTCGTCGATGCCGAGAAGTACCCCGAAGAACAGGTCATGGACCTCGTGATTGAAGCGGGTGCTGAAGACATGAGCACCGAAGACGGCGTGCATGAAATCTCGACTTCTCCGGAAGCGTTTGACGCTGTTTCCAAGGCTCTCGAAGCAGCGAACATCGAGATGATGAGCGCCGAAATCACCTACGTCGCCAACGACCCGGTGAAGCTCGGTCACGATGACGCCGTGAAGCTCCTGAAGCTTATCGACAAGTTCGAAGACCACGACGACGTCCAGGACGTTTACCACAACGCCGAAATCGACGAAGCCGACATGGACGCCGCGGAATAGTCGAAAGAACGCTCGCATCGCTCGCTATAGACGAAAGACGAAAGAGGCTTTTGTCATTGCGCGGCAATTTCAAGCAAGAATGTAAAAGCCGGGTGCTGTATGCATCCGGTTTTTACATTTTGTCCACAATTTTTTTGAATAAATTATTACCGAGCCGAAAAAAAGAATATATTTATGGGAGAAAAGGAGGAAATATGAATATTCGTAGGGTTATCCGATTGAGCTGCCTGTCCGTTATGGGATTTTTTTGGGCAAGTTGCGGCAGTGATTCTGATTCTTCGACCGGTGTGACGGGAGTGAACCCCGGTCTCGAACCGGAAAGTTCGTCCGATGCCCTAGGGGGTGTTTCTTCGGATTCCCCGCAACCTTCAAGTTCTTCTTCGGAGGAACAGGTGCCGGAATCTTCGTCTGGGCCTGACCTCGCGCAGAGTTCTTCGTCTGACGGGGAGAGTTCTTCAAGTGGCGAACAGCTTAGGTTGGCGCGGGACCCCTCCGTAACCTGTACTAAGTCCTATTTCTTTGAGGAACAGTGCCCCGGATCTACAGAACCGTACTATTCTTGTATGGATTTGCAGGAGTTCCTGAAAAAGGATACCACGGTCTCGGAAAAGATTTTGAACAAGTGGGAAGAAAAACTGTTTTCGTGCGGCGCCGTTCAGGAGCCGGTGACAGTTTACGGTGTCGTGTCCCGTGTTTGCCCCCATTATCAGGTCACGTATCTGAAATGTTCCGACGGCAAAAATTACAGTTTATATGCGCAAGAGGGTGACGTTGCCTATGTTACAGAAAAGGAATACTACGAGACGCACAGTTCCAGCTCTGTGGCGGAAAGTTCTTCTAGTTCCGCGCCCGAAGACCTGGTGACGAACTGCCCGCGGGATTCCTTCGCCATGTTTGTAGATGTCCTTGCCGATGTGCAGAAGGGACTTTACAAAGAGATAGTGAAGGAACTTGATAAAAACGATACCCTGCCCGAAGCGAAAAGGGCGTTCCTGGATAGCATCATCAATCGAGAAGAGAAGACCCTGAGAGGGAATCTGTACCCCTATCAAAGGGGGCAGTATTATGGATTGGAATACGTGAGCCTGAAGTACGATTCCGAATGCTGGTTTAACGGATACATCGCGAAGACCAAGACCTGTGCGGACGGAACGCCAGAGATGACCGAACTCTATCGGGAAAAGTACGAAGATATCTTTTGGGAATGTCTAAATCTAATCGAAAAACAACTTGACGAAATAACGGAATAGCAAAGCCGGATTATTTTGGGGGAGGCTTACCGCCCGAGCGTCTCGCGGTAGCTGTGGACTGCTGCCTTGTAGGTGCTCACGGCCTTCGAAATGCGTTCGGCGATATCTTGCTGGCCGGCCTTGCTCATCATATAGGCCTCGTCCTCGAGGTTGCTGATGAACCCGATTTCGAACAGCACTGCAGGCATCAGCGCGCCCACGAGCACCATGAACCCTGCACCGCCGACACCGCCGGCCTGGCGTTTGATTTTGCCGCCATCAAAAGCTTTGAGCATCTCTTCGGTGAACATATAGCTGTTCTGCTTGTACTTTTCGAGACGCGCTTCCAGCTTGAACCATTCGATGGGGGAGAGTTCCTCCTTCGCGTTCTTTTCGCCGTAGAGCGTGGCCACCTTGTTTTCGCGGCGGGCAATCGCCTTGTCTTCTTCGCTTTCGGGGGCGCGCAGTACGTACACGTGGTAGCCCTTGATTTGCTTCTTGCGTTCGGGGGTCGCGTCGATGGCGTTGCAGTGCAGGCTTATGAACAGGTCGCCGTCCCACTGGTTTGCGAGGTTCGCGCGTTGTCCGAGCTCGATGAACACGTCCTTGTCGCGGGTCATCTTCACGTTGAATCCCGCCTTCTCGAGATCCTTCTTCAGGAGTTTTCCGACGGCGAGCACGATGTCCTTTTCTTGCGCGTTCTTGCCGAGCGCTCCGGAGTCCTTGCCGCCGTGGCCCGGGTCGATTACGATGGTTTTCACTTCGCGTGTGCCCGCGGTCTCGTTCTTCGGCTTGGTTGCGGTAACCGCTTTTTGGTCTGCCTTTGCGGGCGCTGCTGCGGGCTTGGCCTTTGCGGGTTCGGTTTTTGCTACGGGCTCAGCCTTTGCCGCGGGTTCAGCCTTCGCGGCAGTTGCCTCGCTCTTGGGCGGGAACAGCTTACCCACGTCTTCTTCGGCAATCCACAGGTGGCCATCTTCAAGAACCGGGCTCGCCGCGAGGTCTATGGTACTGCCGTTCACCGAGGCGTAGGGGATGCCGACCGCAAATTTCGCGGTATCTTTTTGGGTAACGAGAATGAACGATTTCTGGACGGGAAACCAGTGGAACGAGGCGCCAATCTTTTGGGATACGGATTCGGCGTCGACCGCGGTGACATCGGCGAAGGACAGTGCCCAGCCGACCATCAGCAACAGGGCGAAAACTAGCGGTGTGCCTTTGCGGCGCGGTCCATTTCCAGCTTCGCTTCGCGGTTGATTATATCCTGTCGCTTGTCGCGTTGATCCTTGCCTCTGCATATTCCAATTTCGAGTTTTGCCCGTCTGTTCTTAAAGTATAGTTTCAGCGGGACGATGGTGCAACCCTTCAGTTCCTTCGCCTTGCGCATTTTCTGTATTTCGTGCGCGTGGGCGAGCAGCTTGCGCTTGCGGGCGGGAAAGTGATTGAACCTGTTCGCGAAAAGGTATTCGTCGATGCGGGCGCCAATGAGCCAGATTTCGTCTTTCTTGTCGTCGACATCGACCCAGGCTTCACCGATGGTGCACTTGCCGTCGCGGATGGACTTGACCTCGGAGCCAATGAGCATGATGCCCACCTCGAACGTCTCGTCCACAAAATAGAGGTGCGACGCCTTGCGGTTTGCGATGACTGGTGTACCCTGTTGTTCCTTCTTGGCCATGCGCTAAGCCTTCTTGCTCCAGCCGCTCTTCTTGCCGCTGGCCTTGCTGCTTTCGAGGGACTTCGATTCCCAGCCGACCTTCTTCTTCTGCACGTGCGGGACAGCCTCGTCGAGAGCCTGCACGAGTTCCTTGCAGCCGTCGCCCGTCATGGCAGAGGTCACGATGACCTTCTGGCGGTGCTTCTTGAATTCCTTGATGGCGTTCTCGATTCCGAGGTCGTCCTTGTTGAGTGCAATCACGAACGGCTTTTCGGCGAGCTTCGGGTGGAATGCCTTGAGTTCGCTCTTGAGCACGGTG
>FLNZ01005237.1_pt1 | contig 22879 bp, 18 predicted proteins | sample 1140391 | NCBI WGS metagenome assembly FLNZ01 (sample SAMEA3878171, study PRJEB12797) | bioreactor metagenome | biome: Moose rumen | place: Sweden | collected 2011-10
GTAAAACATAAGACTCCTCTTATTATTCCCAATTACGTGGAAACACCTAATGGGAAAAGGAAAGATGGAATATATACTACAAAAACAGGCTAAAAAAAGAAATTCAACGATTGGTATCGATGAATTTGGAAATAAATAAAGCACTCATTTAGAGTGCCTTATGTGATGATTAGTGATAAATGGTGTGCATTGGTAATTGCGAATTACTTTCCCACGCAGAAATGACTAAAGATATTGTTGAGGGTTTCTTGGGGAGTGATTTGGCCACCGGTGATTTCGGCAAGGATGTCAAGCGTCTGGCGGAGATCTTCTGCGAGCAAGTCACCGCTTAACTCGTTGTAGAGACCGTCAATGACGTGTTGGAGACAGGTGTACGCACGCTGGAGAGCATCATAGTGGCGGGCGTTGGTGACCACGACATCGGTGTAGGAGAATGTAGGAGCTGCCGTGATGAGTTGCTGCTTAAGGGCATCTATCCCAACGCCGTACTTGGCGGAAATTTCCAAAAAAGAAGTGTGAAGTACGGAGAGTGAAGAATTGGCAACTACGATACCTTGGTCTGATTTATTACTAACAACGATGAGGGATTTGCCTTTGGTGAGACCTGCCATTTCCTGCTGTTCCTCACTGGCTGGCGTCTTGTCGATTAGCCAGAGAACGATACGGGCTTTCTCTATTGCCTGATAAGTGCGCTCGATGCCCATCTGCTCAATGGCATCGGAAGTATGGCGTATGCCTGCAGTATCAATAAAGCGGAAGGTAACACCACCGAGATTGATGGTGTCTTCGATAGCATCGCGGGTAGTGCCTTGGATGTCAGAGACGATAGCGCGTTCTTCACCGAGCAGAGCATTGAGAAGCGTAGACTTTCCCACGTTGGGAGCACCGACAATGGCTACAGGTATGCCGTTCTTAAGTGCATTGCCCGTTTCGAATGTCTCTGCAAGATGCGATATGTGAGTCTCTATGGTCAGAGCAAGTTGCAATAATTCTGTACGGTCGGCAAACTCTAGGTCTTCGTGGTCGGAGAAGTCAAGTTCGAGTTCAAGCAAGGAAGTAAGGTGCAGCAGGTGGTCACGCAGTTTAGACAGTTCTGTAGAAATGCCTCCACGTAGTTGGGAGATTGCCATCTGATGAGTGGTGCGGTTGGTAGAGGCAATGAGGTCGGCGACAGCCTCTGCTTGCGAGAGGTCCATCTTGCCATTAAGGTAGGCACGCTGTGTGAATTCTCCAGGAAGTGCCATCCTGCAGCCATGCTGCAATAGCAGTTCCAACACCTTATTTAATATATAGAGCGAACCGTGACATGAAATTTCCACGGAGTCCTCACCTGTGTAACTGTGAGGCGCACGAAAGATGCTTACCATAGCCTCGTCAACAATGCTGCCTTCGTCATCGACGATACGAGTATAGTGGATGCTGTTGGCATCGGCCTCTCCGCAGCGCACGGAACAGATGCGACTAACAGCCTCAAAAGCACCAGTGCCAGACACCCTGACAATGCCCAACGCACCACCGTGGGCAGTGGAGAGAGCACATATGGTATCGGTAGAAATAAGAGTATTGCTCGGTGTCATTTCACGTGCAAAATTACTAATTAGCAGTCAGAGGACAAGGCTTTTCTGCTGTTTTATAGTATCAGCAGCATTGTTTTTTTCGACAATTAACAAAAAGTAACTATTTAAGATTGACAACATTACGCTATATTGTCTATCTTTGTGGAGTCAGATGCTTGACTTACGACAAGCGTGACAGCGAGAACAAACATCTTGAACATTAAAACCTAAGACTATGGAAGAGAAGAGAAGATGCCCGCAATGTGGTGCTGAAATTGCAGAAGGTGACGACCTGTGCAGAGATTGTGGTACGATACTCGATGGCTCTACGCCTCTTGTGACAACGCCTGACACCGAAGAGACTGCAGCCGCAGAAGAGCCATCAACAGGGGTGAACAAATTGCTTGTGGTGAAGAATATCAAGGAGGAGACCGGTGCCGACCTGATATTGGTGAAGAATGCTGTCGACGAGTGCAATGGTGACTACGACAAAGCACTGGCACTGGTGCGCGAAAGAATGGCAAGCACACCGCAGCGTACAGCAGAAGAAATTCTGGCTGAGGCTGACGAGCAGGAGGCTCAGTATCAGAGAGACATGGAACAGATAAGGAAGACTGAGGAAGAATTCAACAAATATAAAGCAGAGGCTGAGGCAATACATCAGGCTGCCCGCAACAGGAATATCGCAAAATGGGGCGGCATTGCAGTAGCGGCTGTCATCATTCTGTGTCTGCTCTTCACCTGTTCATAATAGGCACCGTACATATAAATCAATTATCCATAGAATAAAACACTTCTGGATGCGCACCATTATTGTAGTCGCTTTCAAATGATATCATAAAGTTTCTTCCTGTTGCCAAGTGGCTTAAATTCGGTCGAGAACTTTCTCTATAAGTGTGTCAATAGAGTTTTTATACTCAGTGTTCATTTTCCGGGCATAGCGGTTGGCAATGACCATACAGCAGGTCATGGCACGGTGGCCAAGAAGAGAGGCAAGGCCAGCAAGGGCCGACGACTCCATCTCGAAATTGCAGATTTTCATACCATCATATTCGAACGACTCTATTTTCTGGTTCTGCTCCGGGTCGGCAATGTCGGCGCGTAGTTGGCGCCCCTGCGGACCATAGAATCCGCCGCATGCTACGGTATAGCCGCGCACCATGTCGTCCCGGGCAACCTGGTCAATGAGTTCTTTGTCGGCGACAGCCACGTAGGGCGAGCCTTTTATGGCGTCCCACTGCATGTGCTGTTTGAAAGCAGCCTCCAGTTGCAGGTCACAGACGCTGTTGCGGCCAGCATAGTAGTTAAGAAGGCCGTCGAAACCGATGCTCTTGACAGAAGCGACAAAACATCCTGTGGGAGTGAACGGCTGCAAGCCGCCACATGTACCGATACGCACCATTGTCAGCGTACGGTGTTCGTCGCGCTCGGTGCGAGTAGTGTAGTCGACATTTGCTAGAGTGTCGAGTTCGTTGACCACGATATCAATGTTATCACAGCCGATACCGTGCGACTGACAGGTTATGCGTTTACCATTATAAATGCCAGTGATGGTGTGAAACTCGCGGCTGCTTACCTCATGCTCAATACTGTCAAAATGCGCTGCAACTGTATTAACACGGGCAGGGTCGCCAACAAGGATTACTTTATCGGCAAGAAACTCCTGTTTGAGATGCAAGTGGAAACACGAACCGTCGTTGTTGATAATGAGTTCGGACTCTGGAAAATATTTCTTTGTCATAAGAAAAAAAGGGGAAAGGTAAGAGTGAATGGTGAAAAAGTGAGAGATTTATTTCTTTGAGACAAGATAGAGGTTTTCGGCGTTTCTTATCTTCTTCTCCATATCATGGATTTCCATGTACTGCTGGTGTTGCTGCTTCTCGCAGGCAAGGAGTTCTTCGCGCAGATCGTCTATTTCGTCGGCAGGGGCTGTAATGTAGTAGTCGCGAGCACGCTCCATCGCCCTGCAAAGCGACTCGTAGCGAGCACGCATCACAATAAGCCGGCGATAGTACTCGCGGTTGCCACGCGCCTTGAAGTCGGAGAGATGGTGATAGTCGATGTCGTCATTGATGACAAATGTGAACTCACGTCCCGTTTCTTTCTTGTTCTTGCGCAGGGCAGCAAGTCGCATGCGAGCAAAGGCAGCGTCAAGTTCACGGCGGTTATCCCAGGTCTCGGCGATATCAGCAATACGAGAGAATGCAGCAATCTCTTCCGTCGTGTATTCGTCAGTAGAATAAATCTGTCGAGTATCTGTGGGGACAAATGTATACACACAGACCATTCCTTCTTCCTGATTGCGGTCTGTAGCAAACCAGCCCAAACTGTCGTATTCGTCGACAACGTACATATAATCGTTGGCTTCCGAATTGAAGGGCATTCCTATATTTTCAGGCTGTAGGAAGCGGTTGCTCTCTGCATCGTACGTGGTAACAAAAATGTCATAGCCGCCAATGCTGCCCTTGCCCTTTGCCGCAAAATACAGTGTTTGCCCATCGCCCATCATAAACGGATAGTTGATCTGCGTAAACTCCTGATGGCTGTTGATGCCGTTGAGATGCTTGGAGCGCGTCCACTTATTGCGAGTAGGCTCTATCTCACTATAGTAAAGGCTGATAGTGCCGTCGTTGTCCTCCTGCGAGAAATAGCGCTGGTTGCCGATTGCCGTCTGAAACACATAGCCGTTGGGCTGACGCTTTGCACGGAAGAAATCACCGTACGTCCCGATGCTGCCTGCCTCTGGACTAAGATTATAATGCTTGAGAAAATCTTCTTTGCTTACCACGATGCTGTCGACAAACATAACCCGCTGCGTCAACATACGCATACGGCTAATCATGGCCTCTGCCTCCGTAGGAGAAGATGTCTTGGAACGCGCTCTACGGCGCTGACCAGAAGCATCGCCTACGACAAGCAATAAGAGTAAAAGGGCGAGAAGTTTTATCCTCATTACAACAAGCCGGTTTCTTACGGTTAACAAAGATAGTGGAATTATTTTATAAGTGCTTTCGATAAATGGCAGAATTAAGGATATTTAATACTCTTTGTTCTCCTGCACCATGCGTATGGATAGAAAATATCGTAATTTTGCACTCGCTTTTCGCATGTTGCAACAAGGATGAACATATCAAAAAAACAGTTTCAACTCTATTTTGCCATCATTGTCGGTGTGCTGGCCATAGTGCGTCTGCTGTTTCCGTCAGTATCGCCAACAGCAACGAACAATACAGCAATAATGTTGCAGCAGACTGTCAACACGGATAATTCGGAAGAGCCACTCCCCCACTCTACAAACATATCAAAGAACAAATATCACCGCATTCGCGGGGTGCATAGTTATCAGGATGCTTTTCCCGATAAACAGGAAGTGCAGATTGTTGCAGCAGAAAGATGGGGAGTGAGTCCCGTTCAGAACAGAAAAGATGCCGAACGGCGCAAGAAGGAGTTGGTTTACATTGGCAGCAGTCCTTACTACCACGTTGATCCGCTGCATCAGTCTATACCATATCTTGTACCACGCGCAGCGCTGCTGCTTGACGACATAGGTCAAAGTTTCTTTGACAGCCTGTATGTCAAAGGAGTACCGCTCAATCAACTGATAGTGACAAGTGTGCTGCGCTCACGCGACGACGTAAACAAATTGCGGCGTCATAATGGTAATGCCACTGAACAAAGTTGTCACCTGTATGGCACTACCTTTGATATCTGCTATAACCGCTATCATCAACTCACGCAGCCCGTACGCAACGATACTCTGAAATGGGTATTGTCAGAAGTGTTGCGCGACAAACGCCAACAGCAACGCTGCTTCGTCAAATACGAAGTGAAGCAGGGCTGTTTTCATATTACTGTCAGATAGCAGAAATCAATGGAAATCAGCGACTGAGCAGGAAACTCTTGAAATCGGCAAACTCGCAGGACAGGGCTACGCTCTGTTTCTCGCCACGCATGAATGCAGCCAGCCTGTCTGGTATGGCAACGTCGGCACCGAGAATAGCATCCACTTTCTCCTTGAACTTTGCTGGGTGAGCAGTCTCACAGAACACGCCAATCTCTCCTTCCCTCAACTGCTCTTTCAGCGCACGATATCCACACGCACCATGTGGGTCAAGAACGTAACCGGTGTCCTTATAGCATTGACGCATGGTCTGGGCTATCTGCTCGTCAGAATATGTTGCGCCGGAGATGAGCGATGTTATTGCAGCATGTGTCTCCTCAGGCGACAGAGCACCATTCTGAGAATACAGGTTTATTATTCTGGCGAAATTTGAAGGATCGCCGACGTCCATTGCATTTGCCAATGTCTGTACACTGGCCTTAGGCTCGTAAATTCCCGTTTTCAGATAATTGAAGAATACGTCGTTGGCATTGTTGGCAGCAATAAAACGGCTAATGGGCAGTCCCATTTGATGACCGAACAGCGCAGAACAGATATTGCCGAAATTACCAGAAGGCACACACATCACAATTTCAGGGGCGAGGGTTAAGAGGTGAGGAGTAAGAGATTTGATGCGTGCATAGGCGTTGAAATAGTAGAAAGCCTGAGGAAGGAAACGTGCCACGTTAATTGAGTTGGCAGAAGTAAGACGCATCTTGACGTTCAATTCATCGTCCATAAAAGCCGACTTTACCAGTCGCTGACAATCGTCGAAAACGCCATCAACCTCGACTGCAGTGATATTCTTGCCAAGCGTAGTAAACTGACACTCCTGTATAGGGCTCACCTTTCCCTTTGGATAGAGCACATAGACATGTATGCCGTCTACACCGAGAAATCCATTGGCAACGGCAGAGCCTGTATCGCCACTTGTGGCCACCAGGACATTCACCGTATCGCCGGATTTTCCAGAACTATTGATGAAATACTGCAACAAGCGAGCCATAAAGCGGGCACCGACATCCTTGAATGCAAGCGTAGGACCATGGAAAAGTTCGAGGGAATATATGTTTTTCTCTACCTCAACGACCGGGCAGTCGAACTGCAGCGTGTCGAACACAATATCCTGAAGCGCATCAAGGTCTACATCGTCACCAAAGAAATTGCTGGCAACATTGTAGGCTATGTCCTGAAAACTCATGCTGGCAATATTGTCGAAGAATGCCTTTGGCAACTTGTATATTTCCTCTGGCATATAGAGTCCTCTGTCTTCTGCCAATCCCTTAACGACAGCCTTCTCAAGTGAGGCCATCGGTGCTTTACCGTTTGTGCTATAATATTTCATCAGAATATATTGTTTTCAGTTTCTGTTCTTATTGCTTATTATTTTTCAGCCATGAAGGCCTCCATAAACTCGTTTAGTCTGAGCAGGCCGTAACTTCCCTCAACACACGATATTTCATCGTAGTGGCGAACACTGTCGGCTGCAATGTTACGGTGCCAGATGGCAAACGGAACAGGCTCATTAACGTGTATGCGCATCTCTACAGGTGTGGGATGGTCGGGCAAAACGGCTACGCACACTGGCTCGCTCATCTTGTTAACAGCCTCAAGTATAGGACAGATGAGGCGCTTGTCAAGATAGTCAATAGCATGAAGTTTAAGTTCCAAGTCTCCGTCATGGCCTGCCTCGTCAGTCGCCTCAACATGAACGAAGACGAAGTCGTCGCTTTGCAGTGCTTCAATGGCAGCCTTGGCCTTGCCTTCGTAGTTTGTATTGGCAAGTCCTGTAGCGCCCTCAACTTTTATTACGCGTAATCCGGCATAACGCCCAATACCTTGTATCAGGTCAACTGCAGAAATCACGGCTCCTGTCTTTATTTGCGGGAACTGCTGCTGCAGAGTATGCATGCTTGGGCGGTAGCCCCCACTCCATGGCCAAATGGAATTAGCCTGACGCTCACCACGTGCAGCCTTGCTGACATTGTATGGATGCGCAGCCAGCAACTGTTGCGACTGAAGTATCAACGTGTTAAGCAACTGCGCTGTCTCTTCAGCACTCATTCTTCCTGGCTCTTGCGGCGCATCGGGCTCTGCCTTGACAAGCAACGGTTCCCAAGGCTCGCCAGGATGGTCGTGTGGCGGATTGCAGACAATGTGCTTACTGCCTCCTTTTATAATAAGAAGGTGGCGGTACTGTATACCAGTTATGAAACGCACGCGCTCAGAAGAAAGATGCTGATTGAGATATTCGATAAGTTCGGCGGCATCTGCAGTTTCCAGTCCACCGCCATTGTGGGTCACAATTCGTCCGTCGTCCAGTGTTATGATATTGCAGCGAATGGCCATGTCGTCGGGCGCCATGTCGTAACCGATAGATGCGGCTTCAAGAGGGCCACGGCCTTCGTATACTTCGTTAAGGTCGTAGCCAAGTATTGCCGTATTAGCCACTTCGCTCCCCGGTGGAAATCCCTCTGGTACGGTAACGAGACGGCCACAGCGGCCTTCTTGCGCCAGAAAATCCATGTACTTAGGACGACTGTATTCCAATGGAGTCTTTCCACCCAGCCGCTCTATCTTGTGGTCGGCCATGCCGTCGCCAAGTATGATAATTCTTTTCATGATATTTATATGTTTGCCACCGACATAATATTAGCAAACACTCCTGCCGCAGTAACCGATGCGCCGGCACCGTATCCCTGAATAAGCATAGGATATTCACGGTAACGCTCTGTCGTGAGAAGCACTATATTATTAGAACCCTCAAGGCTATAGAAAGGATGGCTGCTGTCGACAGCACGTAGCGAGACACTGGTCTGTCCGTCTTCCATTGTGGCAACAAAGCGCCAGCGCTTGCCTTCTTTCTCCAACTCAAGCCGACGTTGCTCAAAGTCTTTGTCAAGTGTTGGCAACAGTCGCCAGAAGTCGTCTATCGTCCCACTGAAGAAACTGTCGGGAACAAATAGGTGTTTCACTACGTCGCTCTGCTCTACCTGATAACCTGCTTCGCGAGTCAGGATAACCAACTTCCTCACCACGTCTGTTCCACTGAGATCAATTCTCGGGTCGGGCTCGCTATAGCCTTGCTCCTTTGCACGTCGCACAGTCTCTGAGAATGGCACGTCGGCAGATATCTCGTTGAAGATAAAGTTCAGCGTACCGCTGAGCACAGCCTCTATCTTCAGTATCTTGTCACCTGAATTGCGCAAGTCATTGATAGTACCGATTATTGGCAGACCCGCTCCGACGTTTGTCTCATATCGGAACCACACGCCACGATCGCGTGCCGTCTGCTTCAGTTTGAGATAATCTGCATAGTTGCCTGACGCCGCTATCTTGTTGGCTGCAATAACACTGATGTTATGCTCCAGCAGCGTTTGGTAAAGTGCCGACACTTCGCGGCTTGCCGTACAGTCGACAAACACGCTGTTGAATATATTCATGCCTATCATCTCATCGCGCATCTGCGATGTCGATGACGGAGCACTGGCAGCCAGAAGTTCACGATAATTGTTGAGATCTATGCCGTCACGATTATATACGCCAGCCTTTGACGATGCAATACCTACGACATTAAGTTTCAGGCTATTGCGGAGCATCAGTTCTTCCTGCTGTGCACGTATCTGCTCTATGAGCATAGAGCCAACGGTTCCAACGCCACAGATAAACAAGTTGAGAACTTTATATTCTGAGAGGAAGAACGAGTCGTGAAGCACATTTAACGACTTGCGAAGGAAGCGCCCCTCCACAACAAAAGAGATATTGGTCTCCGATGCACCCTGTGCACAGGCTATCACAGAGATACCGCTGCGTCCCAACGTGCCGAACAGTTTTCCTGCAATACCAGGCGTATGCTTCATGTTCTCGCCTACGATGGCTATTGTAGCCAAGCCACTCTCGGCATGCATCGGGAACATTGCGCCAGTTTCTATCTCCTTTTTGAACTCTTCATTGAGCACATCGACTGCCGCTGTCGCATCCTCATCGCGTACACCGATAGACGTAGAGTTTTCACTTGATGCCTGACTGACCATAAACACTGAGATGCCATTGCCGGCAAGACACGAAAAGATTCGTCTGTTGACGCCTATCACGCCTACCATAGACAGACCTGTCACCGTTATAAGCGTGGTACCCTTGATACTGGATATACCCTTGATAGGCTTGCTGTCGTCGGCTATCTTATCTTTTATTATGGTGCCGGGAGAAGAGGGATTGAAAGTGTTTTTTACCTTGATAGGAATATTCTTAACACAGACAGGATAAATTGTTGGCGGATAGACAACCTTGGCGCCGAAGTTGCACAACTCCATTGCCTCTACATAAGAAAGTTCGCTTATCGTGTAGGCGGCTTTGATAACACGTGGATCTGCTGTCATAAAGCCATCAACGTCAGTCCATATTTCCAGGACATCAGCATCCAGTGCTGCGGCAATGATTGCTGCTGTATAGTCAGAGCCTCCGCGCCCGAGATTTGTTGTCTCTCCTGTGTCACGGTCACGACTGATAAAACCTGGAACAACAGGTATCGTACGGCAGCCGTTACCCTCTGTCTTCCATGAGGTAAAGGTTTCGCAAACCATGCGGTTTGTCAGTTCTGCGTCAAGCACTGACTTGCCGCCTTTTTTTGCTGTACGGATAAAGTCGCGGGAGTTGAAGCGTTTGCCACCAGATATGAGGGTTGCTACAATATTGCTGCTCAGGCGCTCTCCATAACTGACGATAGTGGCCTGTGTCTTGGGACTTAAGTCATGGATAAGAAAAACTCCATAATAAATGCTACGCAACTGGTCGAACATTTCGTTGAGAGTTGCAGTGAGCGAGTCGTGGGCAGCACGGTCGCTTATTATGGCATCCACCATGTCGTGGTGGCGCTTCACTATTGCTTCAAATTCGGTTTTATATCCTTCGTCGCCTGTAAGAGCCATCTTTGATGTGGCAATAAGTTTGTCGGTAATGCCGCCAAGTGCACTGACTACGACTATCACAGGCTGTGTCTCGCTCTCTACAATCTTCTGCAGACTGAGGATGCTATCTACGGAACCCACAGAAGTTCCGCCAAACTTCATTACTTTCATACGGGCGCAAAATTACGACATTTTTATAAAAACCATGCAGAACAGCATAAATCTTTGCTATTTTCCGTGCGTTGTGTGAAGGAAATCTGTATTTTTTCTGTCAATATGTAATATGTTTCGCATCATACTGACTACAAGTTTAGGCATTGCCACCGCCCGATGCAGAACTGCCCTCGTACGCAACTGCGAAGGTATGGCAAGCCAAAGCGACACCATGAGCAACAGCGCAAGTATCCACCACTTTACACTATGTACAGGCGAAACGAATAGCACGATGAGCGATATCAGCGGTACCACAGCAAGCAGTATGGAGCGCGGAATAAGAGTCTGCTGAAGGGTCTTGTCCAGATAGTCAATGTTGAATGTCAGCACAGCCTTTGGAACGCATGGCAACATGAGAAACAGCGTCTGCACCTGTCCTGTTATCCAGCGCTGGCGCTGACGTTGGAAGTTGTCGCTGCTGTTTACCTTCTCGTCGCGGACATGAATGTCTGGCTCAAACTTCACAAATATTCGCTCGCGCATCAGAATGGCTTCAAGTTCACGGTCTTCCACGGCACTCTTCAACAGTATTACGTGTTCAGCAAACCAGTTATAGACAAAACACATGCCTGAACCTATCAAAGCAGAAGACAAGCCGATGGCATTGTGGGCCTTGCGGAAAATAGTATTGTTGATTTCCTCACTGACGCCGTCGAGCACTGCTATTGAGTTGTCACTATTCTTGGCACAGCGGTGACACTGTATTGCCTGCCACCCTTGCTTGCATATAGAATTGAGCCGCAGCAGGAAGTCGGGCTCCACCACATTGTCTGCATCGAGTACAACAACGCGCAGTTGCTCTGTTGTCTTGCTCTGCACAGCGGTTGGAATACCCTGGCGCTGTAACTCTGCCATGGCATACTGCATTGCCTTGGCCTTGCTGCTTTTTTCAAATTGCGGAGTGAGCAGCATGACGGGCAGTTGGCGCAGTCGCTCATTGGTATCATCGCTCATGTGGTCGGATATAACAACTACGCGAAAAAGTTCTGAAGGATACTGCTGGTTGAGAAACGTCTCGACAGAGCCAACTATCACATTATCTTCATGGTATGCAGGAAACAGGATGACAAACGGAGTCAACGCACCGGTATCTTTTGCTGCGTTACTGCGTCTCCTGCATCCGCCGAAAAGCGATGCTGTAGCAAAAAAAACGACGTACCCGACCGAACAGGCTATAACACACCATAAGAGTATGTCGAGAACATGGCAAAACGTGTAAAGCATCTTGTGTTATTTACTTCTGCCGGATATTGCTTTGATGCGCTTCTCTGCTGTCTCAAACAACGCTACGACATGACGCAAACCAGGTATTGACTGCATCAGAATGAGCGGTGAGCGCAAAAAAGTGGAGTTCCAGTACTTGTCAACAAGATAGTCGGGAGTTGCCATGGCAAAGACAAGGAGGACAGCAGCAAATAATCCCCACCACTTTAGCGCCAGTGTCAAGTATACAAACGGAAGTATTACCCCCATGCCGATGATTAGTGCCATCAGTATCATTCGTGGCAACAGAAGCCACTGTATTATCTTGTCTGCCCAGTCATAATGCTGGTTAAAAATGGCCACTGGCAGATATTTCACGTTGTGGAGAGCACTGAATATCTGTGTCTTTATCCAGCGACCGCGCTGGCGATTGAAGTCTGTCGCATTGCGCGTCTTCTCGTCAAACACATAGATATCGTCGAAATAGTCTACATAGATATGCTGACGCATCAGCAAGGCCTCGAGTTCCTTGTCTTCCCACGTGGCTTTCGTGTTCATAATATTGGTCTTAAACCAATTAAAATCAAACGCCATGCCCGACCCTGCTATAGCAGCAGAAAGTCCGAGCGCAATGTGGCCACGACGGAATATCGTATTGTTTATTTCCTCAAAGATAGCATCCATACGCGCCGCAGCAGTGTCTCTGTTGCGCGAAAGTCGATGCGCCTGTATGGCCTTCGTTCCTGCTGTCTCCATGGCATCGTTCATTCGCTCAAGGAAATCATTCTCTATAATGTTGCCGGCATCAAGTATGACAACGATATCATATATTTTGAACTGCGGCAGATTGTTTATAGCCAGTTGCAGCGACTTCGCCTTTGTACTTGTTTCAAAATTTGGCGTCAGCAGCGTTACCGGCTGCTGTGCCAGATGGAAATTCGTTATCTCAGTGTTATGATCGGATATCACTGTAATATCAAACAGCCGCTGCGGATAACTCTGCGCCAGAGCGGACATAACAGTCTGCTCAACGCTGCTGTTCTTATATGAGGGTATGAGAATTATAAAGCGGTTCTGATATTTTGATTTCGGTATGTCGCCTCGGCGTAAAAACAAAGCCGCGATGGTGTATACCAACATATAGAACACCGTGATGGCTGCTATTGCAAACAGGGTCCAGTCAACTATGTACAAAAACTTCCAGAAGTCCATATAGTTATTTTTTCTTTATAAAATCCTTTATTCCATTCATGGTGGCCTTCACCAAATCGAAGCGACGGGCGAAAGCATATTTTAAGATGTCGCGCGCTGCCACGACAAACATCATATACGCGTAAGAGCAAAGCCGCTCTGCGCGCGACACGGTGTTACGGCTTACGAAGAGCAGACGATTGCGCGTAATATAATAGGTACGCAAGGGCGAAGACTGTCCTGTAGACTGGCTCTCCTTATGGAAGATGCTTAGGGCAGGCTCATACCATATACTGTAACCTGCACGGCGGAACATCATCGACCAGTCAAGTTCTTCATAGTACAGGAAATAGCACTCAGGCATCAGTCCTACGTTTTTCAGCGCCTCACGCTTAATCATCATTGCCGCGCCATGAGCGTATGGAGTCTCATGGGCAGTATTAAACTGTCCATCGTCATACTGCCCGAAACCTATGGCACGGTTACGGAGCGTAACTGCAGTGAGCGGCGTGTAGCCAGCGTATTGTATTGGATTGCTGCCCCATGCAAAACGTATCTTGGGGCATACTACGGCTATTTTTTCGTCAGATTGCAGTCGGCCTATCAGCGGTTGAAACATTCCAAAGCCGATTATACCGCTCCCGTCCTGTCTGAAGAAAGTGTCGTTGTTTACAAAGAAGAGGTATCTGCCCGTAGAATTTCTGACACCAAGGTTGTTGCCTCCAGCAAAGCCAAGATTTTCCTCGCTACGCACAGCCTTTACCTTTGGGAAATGCTCTTTGACAACTGCTGCTTCGTCAGTCCTTGAACCATTGTCAACGACAACCACTTCTACCCTTTCATCGTCAAGAGGCAGGGTGGCTATCAGTTCCAGCGTATCGCTCAGTCCGTTATAGTTTACTGTGATGAACGACAGCAGGCAGTCTCCGTGTGGTTCAGTCATTGATGCTGGCTTATTGCTTAGTGCTCTGCAAAAGTACACAAAAAATTCAATAACCCTGCTTTTCGCCTTAAATATTACAAACTTATTTTTCGTTTATTATTTCATTTTCTAAAATCTTTGTATCTTTGAGTCGAATAAGAATAATCTTATTATAAAGTATGACGCCAAAACGACTTGCCTTTGTCTGCTGTGCTCTGCTACCACTTATTGGCATAGCACTGGCAATCATTCACATACATAGCACATGGTTGCCTAAGATGCGGCCTGTAGAAAAGGAACTTCCATATACTATCAGTCCGCGCCGTTCGGACAGCCTGCGGATAGTTATGATTGGTGACAGTTGGGCAGGAATTCATAACGCTGGGGGATATGATATCCAATTACAGAAAATGATTGCCGCAGAAACAGGAGAGAAAGTCAGTTTCAAATCAAGTGGACTTGGCGGAGCAAAGAGTGGTGACATCTACAAACTTATGTTCGGACACGCTACGTATGATGGCGACAAGAAATACAGCACCCGCTCCCTGCTGGCGGCACATCCTGACTACTGCATTGTCTCTGCAGGAATTAACGACGCTGCTGCAAACATTGGCTATGACACATATCATCACAACCTTAGCCTCATCGTAGATTGGCTTATTAAATGCGATATCACACCTGTTATTATTGAAATACCCGACGTCAATCTGCAACTCCTTTACAGCGGAAAGCCTGTGTACGACAAATTTACCGACTGGCTTCGCTCGTGTATTGCGCACTGCGATATGTACAATGTCAGCGGCTATCGGCTCGTTCAGCAAAAGATGATGGAACAAGACAGAAGCACGGCTGGCAAGATAGTATATATTGACAAGGATAAATGGAACCGAGACGGATATCGTGACACAGAACAATTATATTCAGACGAGCAAATCCACCTGAACAGTTATGGTTACAGAAAACTTGACTCGTGTATTGCTACCATGGTAGCAGCCGATGTAAAGCGACGCCGGCAACAGAACATCCAACAATAAGCAGCAAAGTAACTACATCGTGATATTGGGTACTTACTTGCAACATATTCTGTGTGATTGCAGTAAAGAGAATCGTCTGAATAAGATAAACCTCCAAACTGGCATTGCCGATAAGTGCTGTCACATGCCGTACAGCACTGCCCAAGTAGCGGCTCAGCAGACAAAACACAAGAACGAATGTGGGCAGAAGGAAGAAAACCGAAAAATACTTAAACTCATAGATTGTGTGATGCTTTGGAAATAAAACAGCAAATAAAGGGATGCCAACCAGAAGACATATATAGTATGCCGTGTTATTTCCTGCTGACTTTATCTGTTTTGCTATATACATTCCGAAGAGGAAAGCAGGAATTCTGTACAGCAAGAAAAAGTGTGAACGGTCTATGAGTTGCTTTTCTGCAATAAAATAACTTGCCACGGCTATCGCCACAGAGATACAAAGCAACAGGATATCCTGATTGCGGTGGAAGAGCCACCATGCTAAAGGCGCTATAAGATACAGGAAAAGTATGGACGGTACATACCACTCGAAATATTCTGTTTGCGTCCAAAAGCCTAACGTACTGTAACGCCACAGATATGCAAGCAGTCCGTCATGGAAAAGAAGCACGCTGGCAACTACACCTATTATATAATATGTAGGGAAAATTCGTTTCAGCCTTTTTGCATAGAAACTAAGCAAACTATTATTCCGTTGTAGCGAATAATAAAGTCCCAAGCCTGAAACAAACATAAAGATCTCAACGCCAGCATAGCCGTATTGTGCAATGAAACCAAGTGGTTTCAATGAAATAAACCTGAAATGAAGCATCATTATCCACAAAATCGCCCAGCCCATAAGTTCTGAGCGATATGTGGACACATCACTTATTTGAAAAATCTTATTAAACCCTCGAAGCACGTTTCTTCTCTAACTTAAGGCGTTTGCGCTCCTCCTGCTTTGCATACTCGCGTTCCTCCATTTCCACCCACTCTTTTTCAATATGCGGCAGCACGTAGACAAGACTGAGCCCACCATAAAACAGCAGACAGTTAGGAAACTGCATCAATACCTGGTTGGCATATCCGCCCAACTGGATAGAAACAAAGGCACTGCACAATCCAGCCCCTATACCTCGCAACGATTTATTGTCTATTCTGAATAATACTATCCAGCACGCTCCTGCAAACATAACAGCAGTTGTCAGAAGGAACACCGTAAGTCCTACAGGCCCCGTACGTATCCATATAAAGACATACTCTGAGTCGGGCGGTATGGTAGCCAACTTGCGGAACTTGTTATTTGCCGGCACATTCTCATATCCCATTCCAAGTCCTATTCCCCACGGCGCATCAGCAAGATATTTCTTCATCACCTCCTGATTTATAGTGCGCTGATTGGCAGAAGCATCGTTTTTGTTGAAACCAGAACGCATACGACGTATCGAAGCATTGCCATTTCCGATCGTGGTAAAGGCCAGAATAAAGTAGACAAGTGCAAAACCAATGGACACAGGCACTGCAATTTTTACTGACTTGGAAAGAAAAATATAAACAGCGAAGCCTGCAAAGAGACAGAACGTTGCGGTTCGTGTTCCCGACGGGAACATACCCCATGTGCAAATCAGTCCGGTAGCAAGAAAGAACCATCTCAGACGCTGTAACTTACAATTGATGGCAAAAATAAGGTATGCCACCGCCGTAGCCGCCATATTGACACCGAAGTTCGCAGCGTCGCTGAATATAGAGAAGAGACGTATCGTAGCACCGCCATTGATAATGTGAGTGGTACGTCCACGTCCCTGCAGGAACGCATTTTCCATCTGGGTTAGCCCCATGTGCTGCTGCTTCCACACCCAGAATGACGCAAAAATAGACAAGCCGGCCCAAACAAACAAGTATTGTATGAGTACCTTTGGACTGGTAATATACAGAACATATATCAGAAACGCATACAACAACTGGAAGGCCATCATACGTGCACCTGTATACCACGCGCCTACGTTTATGCCAAGTCCACAGGAGTCATTAAGAACTTCAATAGTGCAGAAGCCAGCCCACGATATTAGTGCAATGAGCATAATATTTGCCGTCCGCTCGTAGTGCTGATCCTTCACGTCGATTATTGCAAGGGCAAGCAGTAAGAGTTCAAGCATTTCATTGGGCAGAGATGTGGGAATGCCCTGCACAGGAAAACTCTTCCACTGTATGAAATAGTTGATGCCCATTAGAGCCCAGAAGGTAGCCATGCGGTAATGGAACGCTCCCACCACAACAAGCACCACTACCGGCAACATGCACACTATGGCAAAAGCACTGAAGCCCGCAGTGATGAATTCGTAGATGGCAAGTACAAACAGGAGAAAGAGTAGCAAGACTCTTCCTCCGTTTTCGCTTGTGTATTCTGCAAAACTCCCTTTTGCTCTCATTTACTTGGCATGGTTGTTCTCTGTTGCCGTCAAGCCTAACTGCGACATGCGATACACAAAGTTGTTGAAGCGCGTGTAAGGCGGCAACTGGCCGACATACTCTTCTACGGCATAACGGCCTGCTTCTGTGAGATACATGTAGAGCGTATCCTTGTGCTCTTCATCAAGCATTGCCTCAACCTCCTTGAGGGCCTTCTGGTCAACATCTTTCCATGTGCGGTTGGCACGTGTCACCATAAGGTTGACAGTACCCATGTTCAACAAGGCGGGCGAGATAGAGTTGTCGTCAAGATTTGGATATTCTATGATGGCAATTTCGTCTGGCAGGATGTCAGGACACAAGTCCTTTATGCCGTTAGCCATGATGAAGCGGCTGTCTTCGGCAAGGAAGTCCTCGTCGTATGTAAGCCTGCGCACCTGCAGTCCGATGGAAATCCAGTAGTTTTCCAACTCCTGTGCAATGAAACTCTTACCATTGCCTGAGTCTGTTGAGATGAGATTAAGCACATTTTGCTGTCCTTCCTTGAAGTGAGGAAGGAGAGCCTTGCTCAACTGGCGCAACGACATATCGGCAATCGTCTTGTTGAAACGGCGGTAGCGCAGCGTGCTTTCCTTTGGATAGCAGCCCATGACAGGAATCTTCGTGATGCGCTCCGAGCGCATACGGTCGCGCAGAGTACGGTCTAGAAGTTCTATCAGGAAGAAATATAGCGCTGTAAGGATGAAGGTAAGCATGAATGCTCCCAGCAGTATCATCAGTCGGTTTGTAGGCTGTGCGTTGAGTGGGAACATTGGCGGGTTGAGCACCCGCAGCGTTGCTGTAGACATTTGCAGGTTACGCTGGCGCAGACGTGCGGCATTCAGCGCTTTCAGCATTTCCATGTAGTTGCCTTCAACGAACGTGATATGGCGATCCTTACGGTCAAGAGTGGCTCCGATTGGAGAGTAGAACAGGAACTGCTGGTCAAGTTTCTGACGCATTATGTCAGTTGCCGACATTTCTGCCTTTGCCTTCTCCATGAGCAACATTTGCTCCAGCCATTTGTCGATTAGCGAATTTGCCTTGACACCAGTTTCAGTGCTGTACGAACTTGCTTCTATCTCGTGGGTGAGGTCGCGCACCTTGGATGTTGCCTGTTGCAGATCGCGATTAGCGCGAGCCAATTCTTCCTGGGCCTCATTGTTCATATCGCCGCCCTCGCCGCTCATCAGTCGCAGGTTAGAGAGACGCGACTGCAGTCGGGAAATATCTCTCACCTGATTGGTGAACTCACGGTTGGCACGGATGATGCGTGCACGGTCGCCAAGTTGACGCTCCAGATAGTCCATCAGCGCCTTTGAAGTAGTGTAGTCCATCAACTGTTGGTTGTTGAAGTTCTGCTGCTGAGCCTCAAGCACCGTCAACTGCTTTGTCTGCTCACCGTAGTTGATGATACGTTTTGACACGTTGTAGCGGATGAGATCGTCCTCGGCTGAGGTAAGTATACGATAGAGGCGCTGTACTTCACGTTCAAAAAACTTGATAACGTTGTTTGTTTCGCCAAAGCGTATCTGCTGATACTGGCGCGCGAAAACTTCATTTAGAATATCGAGCGTATTGTATGCAATACCTGCATCGTTTGCAGAATAGCCTATATCAATAATATCGGAGTTGTTAAGTTGAAGAACCTTCAGGCGTGCCGTGATATTATTGATGCCAAAATAGTTGTGATAGTTGAGGATGCCGAAGATATAGTTGTCTTGCGACGGTTTTTCATATGCTTTGAGATTAGCATAGGTTGCCGACTCACTGTTGTGGTTGATAAGAGCCTTGACGTCGGCAGGAACCGTAGCGTTGAGTTGGCGGAAATGCTCGGCAGAGATATAATTGTTATCCTTGTTGGCATTACCATACATCATGCAACGTGCAAATAGGCGGAGGGCAACCTCGTGAATGGTGTTCTCTGTCGTAATGATAAGCATCAGGTTTGTGATGTTTGTCTGCGCATTACCGCCGGCAACGCCAGTGCCTCCCTCAATGTTATAACCGGTTATCATACCAGTGTATATGGTGGTATTGGTGTCGTAGACGCGCTCCATGTGACGTGTCAGGAACCATGCCACTATAAGTGCTATCATGGGTAGGATTACGAGGTACCAGCGTATCTTGTACAGGAAGCGGACAATATATCTGAATAAATCCATAGTTTTATATTATGAAGGTTCTAATTCTGTGTTCTTCGTGTTATCTTCGTCTCTGATCGTATTTACGTGCTGCCTTGGCAGAGCGTGATGCCTCGCGTTCAGCCTCGCGGCGCGCCTTAACCTGCGCTGCGTGGTCTGCACGCTCCAGACGCTGATAGCGTTTCTCCGTGGCTTTTGTCTCCTGCTCAAGACGCTTCTCAACGGCCTTGTTCTCACGTCGTATCTGCTTATCCGACTTTTCCACTCTACCGTCAAGCGTAACCTCGGTTGTGGCATTGGTTATAATAGGAGTGCGTGAGAGTATTTCCAGCGTGATAAGGTCGGTCATTATTTCCGTCTGCAGCAATTGGTACTGCTTTACCACGTCAAGTTCATGCAACTTGGTGTAGGCAAAATCCTCAATGTCCATGTTGCCCTGATGGAAGTCCTCCTGGTTCAAGGCACCAGCGCCTTGGTATATTGCAGAAGACTCTCCAGATGTCTTCAGCGTGACAAGGGTATTGGTGATGCGCACATAGAGATGTCCTATCTGCTGTTTTAAATCTTCAAACTTGATTTCTTTCTCCAGTCGTGCGGCATCCACCTCCAGTCGCTTGCGCTTTACGGAGGCAGAGAGGTCGAGAATGTCTTCCAAAGGCACGCTGAGATTTACACCAACGTTCCAATAGGCCTGTTCACTGCCTGTATATTGTCGGATGACGCCTGGCTGGTCGCTCACGTTGGCAATATCCGTTTTTCCGTAACTGTAACTGGCGTGTCCGTAGACGTAGGAGAAGATATGCCGCTTTTGTTTTGCCACTTCAGCCTGTGCTATTTCCTGCGCCTTCTCAAGCGACAGAATCATAGGATGCTGCTTAGCATTCTCGTACAGTACTGCCAATGGCGGCAGATGGAATGTAGAAAAGTTGATAGTACTTGATTCGCTTGCGTCAAAGAAGCCTGCACTGATACCACTGTCTTCATATTGTGCAAAGGCCGTGGTACCTATTCCGAGAGATAAGATGAGGAATGATAGTCGATGTAGTTTGTTCATTTTATAGATTATGTGTTAGATCGTTTTCCGCGCGGGCTACACATTCTCTTTCTGAATGAATGCTGTAAGCGTACGGAATATTATCTTCATATCCAAAGCAAAATTATAGGTTTGGCCATAGCGTATATCGAGTTGCTTGCGCTCCTCAGCAGACATGTTGCCGCCCTTGCCTCTTTCCTCGACCTGCCACAGGCCCGTCAGTCCTGCCGGTGCCATGAAGCGGTCAATGCTTGAGTCGGCTGTCAGTTTCTCTGCTTCATAGAGAGGCAGAGGCCTGTTGCCTACGATAGACATATCGCCTTTGAGGATGTTGAACAACTGCGGAAGTTCGTCGATACTGAATTTGCGGATGAAGCGGCCTACCTTGGTGATGCGCGGGTCGTTTTCTATCTTGACGAAAGCATTGTTGATATCCTCTTCTTTCTGCTTGTTGAAGTCGCTTTCTGCCACAACGAAGTCGTCGCCGATAAGCATGATTTCCTCATCGCTTATCATCATTTCCGACTCCATGCCCATGTCCATCATTTCCATTTCCGCCTCGTCGCCAAGTGGGGCTGTAATTGTCTTATGCTCCTCTTCTTCTGGCTTTTCAGCGTATTGATTGTGCTCTTTGCTCAATTCCTTCAGGCGCTCTTCTGCATCTGTATACATGCTGCGGAACTTGAGGAAATCGAAAATAGTGTAGTTGGTACCTACCCTCTTCGACTTGAACATCACTGGACCTTTGCTCTCCAATTTTATAGCAATGGCCGTAATGATGAATACCGGAGAAAGGATTATAATGGCAAGACCGGAGAAGAAGATATCAAAGAGGCGCTTCCATACAGGTATCTTAAACTTCAGTATCTTGTATTTTGGCGCCACATTGTCGAAGAGAATATTCTCCCTGTCGGAGATAAACTGTATCTTCTTATTGAGCATCGTAACTGAGGCATCACTGATTATCGTGTCGTTGACGCCGCACTTCATATACGTCTGCCGTTCTTCTGCCGACATGTCGTTGGTAAGAAGAATGATGTACACGCTGGGGCATTTCTTGCGAAGATAGGTGATAGCCGTAATATCCTCGGTGCGCACGTTGCGCTCGAAGAACAAGATGAAATGCTCGTTATTAACGTGAGGCGTACATACCTGTGCAGCATCCTTATAAGTACCAGTCATGCGTACAAGTTGCCCAGGTATGTACTTCAGCCTCTCTTGTGTCTTGGGATTGTTGCCTAAATAAACAACACCAATCATAGTATATTATATAATATAAGGTATGCCCTTGTTATCAGTTGGGAAGAATTTTCTTCACGCGTATCTTGAGTTCCATAGGATTGAACGGCTTCACGATATAATCGACAGCACCAATCTCAAGAAGGCGGATACGCTCGCTGGTAGAGTCTTCGCTTGACAACATAATGACAGGAATGTGGCGGAAGAGTTCGTTCTGCTTAATCCACTCCAGGAAATCGTCACCGCGCATGCCCGGCATACGGATGTCAGAAATAATAAGGTCGGGGGTGTTTCCTGCCTGCAGCCATTTCACTCCCTGCAACCCATCTGGCAGCCACTGCACGTCATAGTCACTCATAAGATAGATTGAGAGAACTTTTGCAATTGTCTCTTTGTCGTCGAGAATAAGGATTTTCTTCTTCATATATGAACAAATCTTGGTCGTTAGTTTTTGGACTTACTTCGTGCAAAGGTAAATAATAATTTTCAATTGTAATCAAATTAAAATAAAAAAATATTCAAAAAACAGCAAAAAAGTTGTATTTCTAATTTTTTTTAGAGAAATTTGCGACTCAAACTAACTTAGCCAGAAAAACTAATCAGAAAAAAACATGACAAAAAGGTTCCTGTTGGGATTTGACATCGGCAGTTCGTCGGTAAAAGCATCGCTTGTCGATGCCGACTCAGGCAGATGTGTGGCGACGGCATTCCGTCCGGAGAAAGAGGCTGCCATCATTGCCGAAAAGCCAGGCTGGGCAGAGCAGCACCCCGAAACGTGGTGGGAATACGCCAAGGAAAGTCTTGGCGCCGTTATGAGCCAATCTGGCGCCAGTGGCGACGATGTTGCATGCATTGGTTTGTCATACCAGATGCACGGTTTGGTATGTGTTGACAAGCAGCAGAAAGTGCTGCGTCCTGCCATAATATGGTGCGACTCACGCGCAGTTCCCTTCGGCGACGCTGCTTTCGACAGCATAGGCCACGAGCGCTGTCTGTCTCACCTTCTGAATTCGCCTGGCAACTTTACCGCGGCCAAACTGGCATGGATAAAGGCCAACGAACCTCACATTTATGAGAAAATCGACAAGATAATGCTTCCCGGCGACTATGTGGCGATGCGCCTCTCTGGC
>FLNZ01000039.1_pt1 | contig 22844 bp, 14 predicted proteins | sample 1140391 | NCBI WGS metagenome assembly FLNZ01 (sample SAMEA3878171, study PRJEB12797) | bioreactor metagenome | biome: Moose rumen | place: Sweden | collected 2011-10
ATACGTCAGTATCTGCCAAAAAAGAAGTCGTTCAAGGGATTATCTCCGCAGAAAGTCCGGTGGATACAGGACAAACTCAACAACAGGCCAAGAAAAAGGCTTGACTTTAAGACCCCGCTAGAGTATATTTGTATGCAAGTTAAACAAGCTGACCGATTGCGTTAGCGACAAAAATCCGCCCTAGATTGAAACTTATGCCCATTCGCAACATTGCAATTCTCGCCCATGTGGACGCCGGCAAGACGACCCTGTCGGAACGCATTCTGTTTGCGGCGGGCGAGGTGCGCCGGCCGGGCAAGGTGGAAGAGGGCCTTGCCACGATGGACTACATGCCCGAAGAAAAGGAACGCGGCATTACCATCGAGAGCGGCATCGCTCATTTCGAGTGGAAGAACACCTGGTTCAATTTCATAGATACTCCGGGCCACGTGGATTTTGGCGCGGAGGTGGACATGGCGCTCGGTGCGGTGGAAGGTGCCGTGCTGGTGGTGAGTGCCGCGAGCGGTGTCGAGACGCAGACCGTCGCCGCCTTCCGCAAGTTACGCGAGGCGGGCGTCCCCGTAATCCTGTTCATAAACAAGCTGGACAATCCCGACTACTCGCTGGACGAGACCCTCATCAACGTGGAGGAACAGCTGGGCGTACGGCCGGTTCTGATGGCCCTTCCCGAATATACCGCGGGCAAGATGAGCGGCATTCTGGATGTGCTGAGCCAGAGCAGGCTAGTGCATTCCGAGACGGGCGAGGAGGTCGTGGACGAGGGCTGGAACGTCGATGACGGCTGGGACAATTCGCGCGAACTCAAGAAGCATTATGCCGAGGCGGTGGAATTCGCGAGCAGTTTTGATGACGAGATTCTGAAGCTTGCCATGGACGGGAAGGCGGTCGCCCCGAAGTTGCTTTTGCGCGGGCTCAGGGCGCTTGCGAAGAGCGGGGAATACGCGCTCTGTTACGCGGGTTCCGCGCTCGAGGGTTACGGCGTGCGCAGCCTCATTACGGCCCTGTCGTTCTTTTTGCCGGAAGTCCCGGAGTTTAACGCGGGCGAGCTCGGTCAGGTGATTCGCCTGCGGCATTTCAAGGGCGTGGGCGAAATCTCGCTGTTCCGTAGCCATACGGCGATGCAGCGCAAGGAATGGCCCGCGGGTTTCGAGTTCTCGAGGCTCAAGGCAAACTTGCTCGTGCCCGTGGAGGAGATACGCCCGGGCGACATATATGCGATGCGTGCCCCGTTCGAGGCGGAACTCGGGCAGGTTATAAGCCTGGACGGACAGCGCCGTGTAATCCTGAGTGGAATGCCGCAAGATGAAGATGCCCGGGACGAGGATGTGCCGGAACCGCAATCCATCCGCGAGAAGTACCGCCCGCTGTTGCAGACCCGCGTGGAGTGCCTCGGTTCCGAGGACTACCAGCATGTAGAAAAGAGCCTGAATACGCTCAGCCGTATGGACCCGAGTTTCCGCGTGCAGAAGGATGATGGCGGTTTCTGGTACCTGCATACGGTGGGCGAGGTGCAGCTCGAGGTGCTGCTGGCTCGCCTCAAGCGCGAGTTCGGCTGCGAGGTGCGCGCGGGTAGCCCCGAGGTGCGCTGGCAGGAACGCCTGTGCCGCGAGGTGGGCCCGGTGGAAAATACGTTCCAGGTAGGCCCGCACAAGATTTCCATAAGGCTTTCGGCAAGCCCGCTCGATAGCGAGGCGCACGACATCCGGCTTTCTGCGGAATTCCTGGAGACCGCCCCCCGCGAGATTCTGGCGGGAGTGCGTTCTGCCCTCCTGGAATCGACCGAGGTGGGAGTGCTCGGGAAGGGCGCCCTGGTAGGTGTGCGGTTTATCGTTCACGAGTTCACATGGACCGAGGGCGCCTTGCCCCCGATGATCAAGAAGGCGTGCGCCGATGCGGTCGTGAAACTCATCAAGCCCGCCGATGTTCGGCTGTACGAACCCGTGATGGAACTTTCGCTCGAATGCCCGGTGAACTTTGCGGGCCTCGTTACGGGCGATATACAGTCCCGTGACGGCAAGGTGAAGGAAATCGGCGGTGACGGAAAGACGCATTTTTTGAAGGCGGAAGTCCCCCTGCGAAAAATCTTCGGGTATGCCACCGGTGTGCGCAGCATCAGCAAGGGAACCGCGCTCTACAGCATGCGGCTTCTCGGTTACCGCCCCGCCGCCGTTTAATGTGCGGGCGATAAACGATTACTCAAACCTAAGCGCTTCAATCGGGTCGAGCCTGCTGGCCTTCCTTGCAGGGTACCATCCGAAGAATACTCCGGTGACAAAGCACACGGCAAAGCTCACGACGACGCTCGTGATAGAAACGCTCATAGGCATGTTGAATACGCTCTTTACCACCTCGGAGGCGGCAATGCCGAGCACAATCCCGATGATCCCCCCCAGCAGGCTGATGATGACGGATTCGAACAGGAACTGGAACATGATATCACGCCCGCGTGCACCTATTGCCATGCGGAGCCCGATTTCCTTGGTGCGCTCGGTGACGGAAACATACATGATGTTCATGATTCCGATACCGCCTACAAACAAGCTAATTCCCGCGATAATCGTGAGCACGAGCGAAATCAGGTCGGATGTACTCGTGATGGTCTGTATCATTTCTTCTTGCGTGAATACGCGGAACGGGTCTGTGGGCCTTGTCCAGCTGCGCCGTTCCTTCAGGATTCCCATAATCTCCTCGGTCGCCTTCTCGGCATACCCTTCACCGATGGAGTTCGCGTAAATCTGCCGGATGTTTGTCGTTGCCGAGAACCTGCGCATTACGGTCTGGTACGGAGTGAATATCACATCGTCGTTATCTTGTCCAAAATCGCCGGAGCCCTTCGCCTTCAGGGTGCCGATGACCTTCAGGGGAATGCTCTTGTAGCGCAGCGTCTTTCCGATGGGGTCGCCTTCGGGGAAGAGGTTCTTCACGACGGATTGCCCGATGACGCAGACTTTCGCCATGCGGTCGGCCTCGTCGTCGAACATCACGCCGTCCTCGATTTCGTAGTTGCGTATCTTGAGGTAGTCTGCGGAAATCCCGGAGAGAGTGGTGGGGGAGTTGTTGTTGCCGACAATCGCCTGCCCGCCGACCGTGACCATCGGGGAGACCCCGTCGATGTATGTCGCCTGCTCGCGTATGGCAATCACGTCGGCTTCCTCGAGCATCTCGCTGGATTCCATCTGCACGCCGCCGCGCCTGTCACGGTTCGGCATGATGATGATGGCGTTCGAGCCCATCGAAGTCATCTGCTCCTTGATGGAAATGCGGGAGCCTTCGCCCATCGCCACCATGGCGATGACTGCCGCCACGCCAATGACGATACCGAGCACCGAGAGGAAGGTGCGCATGCGGTTCCGGAGAAGAGCGCGTATCGCGATTTTTGCTAAGGTAAGTGGGGCCATCGTCAATTATCCATCATCAATCATCAATTATCAATCATCAATCATCAACCATTTCCGGTGGCGGCAGGGCCTCGAACGCGGCCTTCGCGTCCTGCACGTTCTCGTTGATTACGTCCTTCTTGATAAGCCCGTCGCGCAGCGTGATGGTGCGCCCGCTGAATGTCGCGATGTCGGGTTCGTGGGTCACGAAGGCGATGGTTTTCCCCTGCCGGTTGAGTTCCTGGAAAATCATCATGATTTCGTAGCTCGTGCGCGTATCCAGGTTACCCGTGGCCTCGTCGGCAAGGATAATCACGGGGTCGTTCACGAGGGCGCGCGCGATGGCGACCCTCTGCTGCTGGCCGCCCGAAAGCTGGTTCGGCAGGTGGTTCATGCGTTCTGCAAGCCCGACCCTTTCCAGAGCCTCGATGGCGCGGCGGCGCCTCTCGCTTGCCGATACGCCGGAATTGTACAGGAGCGGCAGTTCCACGTTCTCGATGGCGGTCGTGCGGTTCAGCAGGTTGTAGCTCTGGAATACGAACCCGATTTTCTTGCTCCTTATGCGTGCGAGCGCGTCGCGTTTTAGCTTTTCGGTATGTTCGCCATCCAGGATGTAGTGCCCGGAGGTGGGGCGGTCCATGCACCCGAGTATATTGAGCATCGTGGACTTGCCCGAGCCGCTGGTCCCCATGATGGTCACGAACTCGCCTGGATGTATACTAAAGTTTACGCCGCGCAGCGCATGCACGGTCTCGTCGCCCATCTTGAAGTCCCGGCGGATGTCCTGTATCGAAAGTATGGGGTTTTCAGCTCGCATTTCTTTTTTTAGATGATTTTACGCTAATTTCCGTTGCGTTGCGGCTAAAAGATAATATCTTTGGGGTCGATGTGTGGCGAAATCACGGTAGGAATACTTAGTGATACTCGTCACCTGTTGTTTTTTTGCTAGCTTTTGTAATAAGAATGTATTTTTCCGGATTGAACGTATCTTGACGTTTGATAAGGACTTGGAGATTTTTGATGGATAATAATGTATCGCAGAATGTCGCTCCTAAGCAGGAAGATGACGAGATAGACATTCTCGAGATATTGATGTTTTTGAAGACGAAGTGGAAATTCCTTCTGGTTTTCCTTCTTTTGGGGCTTTTTGCGGGTGGTGTCGCCTCCATGTGGATGCGCCCGGCCTACAAGAGCGATATCCTTCTGCAGGTTGACGTGAAGGGCAACAAGTCTTCCAAGGCGCTTGGCGAAATGGGCGCCCTTCTGGATGTATCTACCCCCTCCGAGGCCGAGATGCAGCTCATCAAGAGCCGCATGGTGCTTTCTTCCGTTGTCGAGGAACAGCGCCTCTGCTATTCGGCCGTACCGCTGGACAAGGTCGACCGACTTTTGCACAGGGAAGGCCGCATGGATCTCGAGTTCCTGAGCATCCCGCGTGCCGTATCCGAGGCGAAAATCAAGATAAAGGCCCGCGTGCTGCCCGATTCCACCAAGTTTGAACTCCTGGGCGAGGACGATGCCGTGTTGCTGAAGGGCGAGGTCGGGGAAACCTATCGTCAGCCCTATGCGGGCGATACGCTTGCTATTTGCGTGCGTTCCATGAAGGCCCGTCCGGGCCAGACCTTCCTCCTGGGGGCGACCCATCCTCAGATGGCGGTTGCCGGTCTCCTGGGTGGTCTGAGCGTCTCGGAAGAGGGCAAGAATTCCGGAATTATCCGCGTCTCTATGCAGCACGCCTATCCGGACCGGGTGGCGGACATCCTGAATTCCATTGCGAATACCTACCTCAAGCAGAACATTGAGATGCGTAGCGCCGAGGCGAAGAAAACTCTCGACTTCCTCGAGGAGCAGCTCCCGAGCGTGAAGGCCAAGCTCGATTCTTCCGAGCAGAAGCTTACCTCGTTCCGCAATGCGAACGGGACCATCGACCTCTCGGGCGAAACACGCGTGCACCTCGAGAAGGACGTGAGCCTCCAGCAGCGCCTGCTCGAACTCGAACAGAAGAAGCAGGAAGCCCTGCGCCTGTTCCAGGCGGAACACCCGACGGTCCGTACCATCGAGCAGCAGCAGGCAAGGCTCTACGGCGAAATCGCAAAGCAGAAGAAGGCGGCGGACAAGCTCCCCAAGACCCAGCAGGAATTCCTTTCCCTGCAGGAAGAGGTCGAGGTCAACAACAAGCTTTACACGAACCTCCTGAACAACATCCAGCAGCTCCGCGTGGTGCAGGCGGGTGAAGTCGGTAACGTGCGTATCGTGGACCAGGCCTACGTACCCATAAAGCCCGCGAAGCCGAACCGCAAGCTGATTTTTGGCGGTGTTGCCCTGGCGTTCCTCCTCCTTGGCTGTGCCATCGTGCTCGTGCGCCGCATGTCGCATAACGGTGTCGCGAGCAGTACCGAGGTCGAACAGGCTACAGGTATCGGCGTGTACGGAAAGCTCCCGATGCTCGGCAAGGGCACCGAGAACAACGTGCTCGATCCGGTCGTGCACGAAAAGCCCGACGAACCGTTTGCCGAGGCGGTCCGCGCACTCAGGACGGCGCTCGAGTTCTCGCTCTTTGCCGACGGCAAGAAGGTCCTTATGGTATCGGGCCTCATAGAGGGCGTGGGCAAGTCGTTTGTCTCGACGAACCTCGCATGCTCCTTTGCCATGTCGGGCAAGAAGGTTTTGCTTGTGGATATGGACCTGCGTCGTGGCCGCATGTTCAAGAAGGGCCACAAGGGCCTCTGCGAAATGCTCCGTGCCGAAAAGTTCGATGACGAGTACATCGAGGTGGTTAGCGAGAACTACCACATCATCGGTTCGGGCAAGCGCGTGGTGAACCCGGGCGACCTCTTGAACAAGAGCCGCTTCGGTACGTTCCTCGACACGTTCCGTAAGAAGTACGACCTGATTATTCTTGATACCCCGCCTGTATTCCAGTGCAGCGATGCGCTCCTGGTCGAAAAGTATGCGGATTACCTTTTGTGCGTGCTGAAGCAGTCGGCGCATAGCATGGATAACATCCAGGAAGCGCTCTCTACCTTCGACCGCAGTACTGAAACACCTTTGCCGAAGGCCTTCGTGTTCAACAAGTGCGAACGCCATTCGGGTTACGGCTATGGTGGCTACTACGGCTACTATGGCTACAAGAAGTATTAACAACACAATAAGGAGTATAGATGAAAAAAGCAATCGCTCTTTCTCTACTTGCCGGTAGCATGGCCTTCGCCCAAAGCGGGTTGATGGGCGGTGTGGACGGTATCCACCAGCACAATGCCAGTACTCTTGGCCAGTGGAATTTCTCCATTGGCACGGGTGGTGACATTACTCTGGATTCCTGGTCCCTTACCCGTGGTGGCCTCTACACCTACAAGGGCAAGACCTATGACCTCAACCAGTGGGACTGGACTCTCGCCGGCAACTTCAATGCCGCGATTGGTCTTCTCGACTTCTTGGATGTCGGTGTGAGCCTTCCGCTCTACTACGACCACGCAAACGATGACGAAGGTCCGTCCGGTTACCTGGACATGTGGACCACGAGCCGTGGCGACCTTGATCTTTGGTTCAAGGTTGGCGTGCCGTTCAGCGACGAGAGCATCTTCGGCCTTGCCGCCATGTTCGACTTCTATATTCCGACCGGTGAAAATTCCGTGGGTACTCGCCCCCGCCACGCCTGGTACCTGAACGCTGAAGGTGTTACCCATCCGTTCTCTGCCGACGCCTTTGCGATGGCCGGAACCCTCGAGTTCACCTTGGACCTCACCAAGAAGAACATCCCCATCCGCTGGAACACCCATGCGGGCTTCGTGCTTGCAACGGGTGACGGTCAGGCCAACACGCTCGTCTACGGTACGGGTATCAACTGGCTCCCGCTCTCCTGGATGGATGCCTTCGTAGAATACTCCGGCGAATTCCGCGTGCAGAAGACGGGTTACCCGCGTGAAGCCATCGAAGACCCGATGCTCATTACTCCGGGTCTGCGCTTCCACCTGCCCTGGAACATCGACTTTGCCATGGGCCTCGACATTGCCGTCCGCGCTCTCAAGAACTTCGGTTACGACATGAAGGACGAAATGGAAACGGCCAACCTCTACACGGTCCGCTACATGGATGAACGTGGCAACAAGGTTACCTACGGCTACGTCCCGACTCCGCGCTATGCCGGTACTGCCGCCCTCGTCTGGCGCTTCGGCGGCAAGGATAAGGACACCGATGAAGATGGCGTTGTCGACAAGAAGGATTCCTGCGCCAACACCCCGAAGGGTGCCGTGGTTGATTCCCTCGGCTGCCCGCTCGATGGCGACAAGGACGGCGTTCTCGATGGATTCGACAAGTGCCCGGGTACTCCGGAAGGCGCTACCATCGACTCTGTCGGCTGCCCGTTCGACACCGACAAGGATGGCGTGTATGATGGCATTGACAAGTGCAACGAAACTCCGGAAGGCCACCAGGTCGGCATCAACGGCTGCGAAGGTGACTTCGACGGTGACGGCGTGGAAGATTCCTTCGACCGCTGCCCGAATACCCCGAAGGGCGTTTCTGTCGATACCACGGGTTGCCCGAAGGATACCGACAAGGACGGCGTGACGGATGACCTCGACAAGTGTGCCGACACTCCGGCCGGCTTCTCGGTTGACTCTCTCGGTTGCCCGATGGATAGCGACAAGGACGGCGTGCCCGATGCTCTCGACAAGTGCCTCAACACTCCGGCTGGCCTCCCGGTTGACTCTCTCGGCTGCCCGGCTGATGCTGACAAGGATGGCGTTGCTGATGCTCTCGACAAGTGCCCGAACACCAAGCAGGGTGCTCAGGTGAATGCTGAAGGTTGCGAAGGCGACTACGATGGTGACGGCGTACCGGACGATGCTGACCAGTGCCCGAACACCAAGCAGGGCGTGCCTGTCGATTCTACCGGCTGCCCGGCCGATAGCGACAAGGACGGCGTGTTTGACGTGAACGACAAGTGCCCGAATACTCCGGCCGGCACCACCGTTGACAACACCGGTTGCCCGATGGACTACGACAAGGACGGCGTGCCCGATGACAACGACAAGTGCCCGAACACCAAGCCGGGTATCACTGTCGACTCTACCGGTTGCCCGCAGGATAGCGACAAGGACGGCGTGTTCGATGGCCTTGACCAGTGCCAGGAAACTCCGGCTGACGTCTCTGTTGACTCTGTCGGTTGCCCGATGGATACCGATAAGGACGGCGTTGCCGACTACCTCGACAAGTGTGCCTACACGCTCGAAGGCGTGAAGGTCGACGAGAAGGGCTGCCCGCTCGACAAGAAGCAGGACCTCAACGAACTGAAGCATGGTATCGAGTTCCAGACGAACTCCACCAAGTTCACCAAGAACAGCTACGGCAAGTTGAACGACCTCGTGAACCTCCTGAAGCAGTACCCGAACGTGAACCTTGAAGTTCAGGGCCACACCGACAACGTCGGCTCCGCCAAGAAGAACAAGGCTCTCTCTCAGAAGCGTGCTCAGGCTGTGGTTGACTACTTTGTGAAGAAGGGTGGCATCGCCGCCGACCGTTTCCGCGCTGTCGGTTTCGGTCCGGACAAGCCGATTGCCAGCAACTCCACCAAGAAGGGTCGTAAGCAGAACCGTCGTGTGGAATTCGTTCCGTTCGAAAAGTAATTCTCGCTAAGAGTTTGCTGAAAAAGCACCCGCAATCGCGGGTGCTTTTTTGCACACCGAAGGTGTGCACATGTACCTAATTGAAAATTAGGTACGTGCTGGGAGGGTCTTAGGGAGGGGCCGCCGTGCGAGCCCCGCCCTAGTTTCTAAATTATTAACTGTGCTCCATTTCATCAAGTACAATGCCATTGGCATCATAAACACGCTCATCACGCTTGCCGTGGTGTGGGTGTTGCACCAGTGGCTGGACTGGGGCAAGGAAGTCTCGAACTTTCTGGGGTTCGTCGCGGGCGGCGTCAACAGCTACCTCATGAACCGCATCTGGAATTTCAAGAGCCATAACCGCAAGCGGACGGAAGTCGTGCGGTTCCTCGTTGTCTTTTTGCTGAGCTACGTGCTCAATCTCGCGGCGCTCGAGGGCACTGCGTACCTGCTCGAGAACGCGCAGTGGTGCAGGTCGTTTACCGTGTGGATTTCGCAGTTCATGAAGCCTACGTACTTTGCGAACATTGTCGCGAACATTGTCTACGTGCTGGCGAGCTTTATGCTGTACAAGAAGTGGGTTTTTAAGAAATGACTGGTGGTTTATAGCATGAATTGGATTGAAGGCAAGAAGTGTTCCGCGGAAGATGCCGCGGCGATGATTCAGGATGGCGATATTCTTGGCGTTTCGGGCTTTACGCTTGCGGGTTACCCGAAGGCGGTTCCGCTTGCGCTTGCGGCCCGCGCCGAAAAATTGCATGCCGCCGGCGAGAGCTTTCAGGTGACGCTCTATGCGGGCGCCTCGACCGGAGACAGCTGCGACGGGGCCCTGGCCCGCGCAGGTGCGCTCAAGTTGCGCATGCCCTACCAGAGCAACCCGAGCCTCCGCAAGGGTATCAACGACGGGAGCATCCGCTATATCGACGCGCACCTCGGCAAGATGGGTTACCTTGTGCGCACGGGCGCAGTCCCTGCGCCCACTGTCGCCGTAATCGAGGTCAGCGCGATATTGCCCGATGGCCGCGTGTGCCTTTCTACCTCGGGCGGCAATTCGGTATGCTACCTCGACATGGCGCCGAAAATTATCCTGGAACTCAATACCCGCCTGGGCGACAGCTGCATCGGCATTCACGACGACGCCCTGCCGGAACTGCCCCCGCATGCAAAGTCCCTGCCGGTCTATTCCGCAGGTGACCGTGTGGGAAGTGAATTTGTCAAGATTGATGTAAATAAAGTAATCGCGATTGTCGAGAACGACGCCTACGACGAGGTGACCCCGTTTGTCGAACCCGACGATGTTTCCCGCAATATCGGCGAGCGCATCCTGGATTTTATCCGGTTCGAGGAATCGCACGGCAGGCTCCCGAAGGGAATGGCCTACCAGAGCGGAGTCGGGAAGGTCGCGAATGCGGTCCTTTGCGCGATGGCGAACGACGATCGCCTCGGGCGCATCGACCTGTTTACCGAAGTCATCCAGGAGGCGGTGCTCCCGCTTCTGAAGAAGGGCAAGCTCGGAGTCGCCTCCGGTACGGCGCTCACGCTTTCGCAGGCGGCGCAGCAGGAGTTCGTACAGAACGCCGCCGACTGGAAAATGCATTTTGTGCTCCGCCAGCAGGAAGTGAGCAACAGCCCCGACATCATCCGCCGCGTGGGCGTCATCTCGATGAACACCGCCCTCGAGGCCGACATCTTCGGGAACGTGAACAGCAGCCTGGTGTGCGGCTCGGCGATGATGAACGGTATCGGTGGCTCGGCGGATTTTGCCCGCAACTGCGCTCTCGGATTCTTCCTCACACCGTCTGTTGCGAAGGGTGGCGCCATCTCTAGCATCGTGCCGTACGTGAGCCACGTGGACCACACGGAGCACGATACGCAGATTTTCGTGACGGAGCAGGGCCTTGCCGACCTCCGCGGGCTCGCCTCGGAAGACCGCGCGCGGCTCATTATCAAGAACTGCGCCCACCCCGACTTCCGCGAACCGCTGACCGATTTCCTGGAATACGGCCTGAAGCATGCGAAGGGCAGGCACCTGCCGCTCGCGCTTGACCGTGCCTTCGAGATGCACAACCGCTTCCTCGAAACCGGGAAAATGCTTTAGGAAAGCTCGGCTTTCGCATCATTCGCATTTGGAATGCCCGATTTGCGGCATATTTTTGCACATGTAAGAAAATTATTATATCTTTAGAACGGGTGTGTGACTCCACGTTTATACGTTCATGGGGCGTTTTGATGGGTACACGAAAAGAAAATAGACTTGCTACTTTTTGGGCATTTGTGTGTGCGCTGGCCTTCGGGCTTGTTGCCTGTGGCGGCGATTCCTCATCTGCCTCGCCCGAAGAACAGGTTCAGGATTCCTCTTCCGACGAGCAGGTTCCGGAATCCTCGTCTTCTGATTTTAAGGCCGATGCCTCGGACCCGGCAATTCCTTATTCGTCTTCGGTCAGCGCCAGCAGCAGTTCCGTGCAGACCTCCGATACGGTTACGGTAGGTGATACTCTTGTGTCGGACGATACCCTTTCGCACGATACGGACTGGGTCAGGAATCCGGATTCCATCTATTATTTTAGCCGTCTTGCTATTGATGGCCGCGTGTCCGCGTTATTCGGCCTGACTCCGAACTCCTCGATGAGGATTGAATATCTGCAGACGCTAACCGACTTCTCCGTGAACGGGGTGGATTCTGGAAGTGCTTCCGTTATCGAGGCTTTTTTACCGATCACTTACTGGAAGCCCTATGTCAGGGTGTCGATCGATGGTATCGCTCTCGATTTCCCGGGTGCATCGGCGGTTACAGGGATTTCTCTTTCGGCATTGGGCGATTTGACTTCGAGCGATACGGTGAACGTGGACTTTGTTTCGACCGCTGAACTTTCGCGTGTCGAAACCCTTGTAGCTGCAGGGCAACCCCTGGCCGAAGCGGTGGGGCAGGCGGCAACAGAGGTTCTGCGTGTGTTCCACATGGACGATTTTACCGACTTGCCTGAAGAGGATGTGGCTGCACATTTCCTCGCCATCCACCTGCTTGTTTCTTCGCGCGTGGCGGTGGGCGATGGATTTACGTTTGCAGATATTGCCCGCGACATTGCGGATGACGGACTCTGGAATGATTCGGCTGCACGTGCGTCAGTTGCCGATTGGGCTCTGCGTGCGGATGCGGAAGATGCCTTTGCCGGTGTCCGCAAGTGGCTTTCGGATCGGGCTCCGTCTGTTCCCGGTTTCGAAAAGTACCTGCGCCTGTTCTACCAGAAAGAACTCGGGATACCCGAGTGCAGTAGCGAAAATGCGGGGACGATGCTTCACGTGGGGAATGTCGCGAGCCGCTACTTTGTTACGGACGAATCGGATTTTTCGAAGGTCTCCGAGCGGTTTATCTGCAATGCTGCAGGTGGCATAGAACTTGCCTCCGATTCCCTGAAGGATGTTTATGCGTTCGGTGAAGGTAAGGCTGGCGAAGTGCGCCAGGGCGCATTCACCAAGAACCGCTACTACACTTATGAAAATAGTGCTTGGAGGTCTGCGACCGCGGTCGAGAAGGACTCTTACTTTGTTCAAATTTCTGCGACGGACAAGTTTTCCGACATCAAGGACGTATATGAAGGCATCAAGCCGAATGAACGCGTGATATTTATTCTCCGCCATGCGGAACGCGGTGACGATACGAGCAAGGGCGGTTCGCTTACGGACAATGGCAAGGCGCAATCGAAGGCAGTTGGCGAAAAACTCATCAAGTTTGAGGAACCCTTCCTGCTGGGTGGCTCCGAATTCAAGCGCGCACACCAGACGGTAGAATACATCGCGAGGGGGCGTGGTCAGCAGTACGATGTACGTGACACTTTCCCCGAACTCAATGACGACTGGTACATCTATAATCGGGAAGAGAACGACAAGGTCAAGGACCAGTGCGGTGGCGGCTGGCAGTCTTTCTCGAAGTATGCTTACACGGGAATGTACACGACGGGAGACAAGCCCGCGTTCTACCCTATTGCGGACCGTACGGTCGAACTTGTCGAAGACGTGATTCTTGCGAAGTACAATGATCCGACACAGCGGTTCGTGGTGCTCGGTTCCCACGACAAGGTGATGGTTCCCCTGATGGCGTACTTCACAAACTTGAAGGCGAATCTCAAGTACTATGACGGCGGAAAGTGGCTCAATTACCTCGCGGGGGTCGCCATTATCATTGACGAGCTCGGAAACAGGCGCTATGTGCCCGTCAAGGGGCTCGATTCGGCCTACATGTAGCCGTAATTCCGGTTTATTTTACTATTGTTCCTCATTATGAAGACGACATGGCCCCTAGTACTGCTCGCCTTTTTTCTCGTATGCTGTGGTTCTGACAATCCTGCATCCGAAGACCCCGCTGTCGACGATCCGTCTGGCGGGAATATCGCCTATTCCGGCGGCGAGCACTCCGGAGGGCATTCGAGCGGAGGCCTTCATTCGGGCAGTTCGAGTTCCGTGAAGGTGGAGCCCATCTCTGCGGTGACGGACACGCTGATTGAGGACACGACTGCGGTGGCAAGCAAGAGCGACCTGCCGGCCTGTACGCCCGACAAGGAAGGCGAGTCTTTCTATGTCGAAGGTGAACAGACACTCTATTTCTGCATCGGGTCGGAATGGCACCCCTCCGAAACGGTGACGGAAGTTTTCCAGGTCGGTTGCCACAATGGCGTCTTGACGCTGAACATGACTGGCGAGGAAGAGGAGGAAGAATCTCCCAGCCAGGGGCAGACGAACCCGTGGGGCGGTAACTTCAACTTTGGCGGTGGCAGCACTTCTTCGGCGCTCGACACGATGCCCGCGCGTCGCTCCGGTGCGCACATTGTGGGCATTGCCGAGAAGGGACCGTTCCGTTACGGCGCTTCCGTGAAGATTATCGAACTCGACAGCACGCAGAGGCTTGCCGATTCCAGGAAGACGCACAAGACCTGCATTACCGAGGCTGCGGGCAACTTCAGTTTCGATAGCGTCGACCTGGTGTCGCCGTACCTGCGCGTGGAGGCAAACGGGTTTTTCCAGAACGAACTGACCGGCGGGCTTTCTTCGCACATGGTGACGCTCAAGGCGATTGTAGACGTGACGGACCGCGATACGGTAAACGTGAACATGCTTACCCACATGGAAGCCCCGCGCGTCTTGAAACTTGTGGAGAATAGCGGCAACAACCAGCCGATACGTTCGGTGAAGGCTCAGGCCCTGAAGGAGATTCTCGGCTCGTTCGAGATTAGCCTGGGTGGCTCTTCGGGCGGTAACAGCGCTTTCCCGGGTTGGGGCTGGGGCCAGCAACAGCAGACAACGACTTCGACCGACGGCCGCTTTGCCGAAGACATCAGCCTGTTCGACGGTGACGAGTACAGCGCGGCGCTCCTTGCGGTTTCTATCATGATGCAGAGGAACGGTTCCGGCAATGACATGCTCCAGTACACCTCGGGCATTGCCGAACGTATCAAGGGTAACGGCAACTGGGACGACAACAACGCGAAGGCGGACCTTGCGGACTGGCTCATGGTGCTCGATACGAGCGGCTCGTATGCGACTATCAGGAACAACATTGCAAGCTGGAAGTTGGGCGAGGTTCCCGATTTCGAGAAGCACCTGCGCAACTTCTGGACAAGCATCTACCAGTTCGGGGCCTGCAACTCCATGACTGCGGGGACCGTGAAGCACGTGAACAACAGCCTGAGCAAGTTCTTCATCTCGTATTACGAACAGCCCGATGGCCCGCGCACGCGATTCATTTGCGATGCCGAGACGCACCTGTGGCGCGCGGCGACCGATATCGAGAAGGATACGGTTGGCTTTGGCAAGGGCGATTACGACGGGCAAATCAAGAACGGCAAGATTAACGCAGAAAAGTATTACGTTTACGAGCAAAGTAAGGGCAAGTGGCGCGCGGCGACGGGCGACGACATCATGGAATTCGTGGATATCGCGGAAGTCATGGCGGGCCTTGCTCCGGACGAGAAAGTCATATTCATCTTGCGCCATGCGGAACGCACCGACGATACGGGCAAGAAGGGCCACCTGACGGATGGCGGCAAGAAACAGGCGAAGGCCGTGGGCGAAAAGTTCAAGGGCGAGCAGATTTATTTCGCGAACTCTACCTACACGCGCAGCATGGAAACCTGCGAGGGCGTGGCTTCGGGTGCGGGCGTGACCTATACCGAGAACACCATTGCAGACCTGGACGGCGAATGGTTCGTGAAGGATGAATCCAAGTACGAATCCTGCAAGAGTGAAAACGGCGGTGGCTGGCAGGCGACTTCTGCGTATGCCTACAAGGGCGGCATTTGCCCGGGCGTCTACTACGATTTCGATTCCCGGAGCGAGGCGTTTATTTCGGACATTGTCAAGCCTGAATTTGCGAAGGTTAACCGCGTGGGCGTCTGGATTTCGCACGATACGTTCGTGGTTCCCATAACGGTTTACGGTTCGAACAAGAAGGTGAACCTGCGCTACTTCGATACCAAACAGTGGATTTACTACCTGGCAGGGCTTGCCGTCATCATGGATTCGAAGGGCAACATCCGCTATGTGCCGGTGAAGGGGCTCGACAAGGCGACTATGACGATGTAGGTGTTCGGTGAAACAGGTTGTATGGTTTGTTGGATGCTTGGTGGCCGCCTTGGCTAGCGCGCTTGTTGCAGGTTGTAGCGACGGTCATGGCCCTGTAAACGGGTCGGATTCTCCCGAGGCTTACGAGACGATTGACGCGCCGCTCTTTGTCTATGAAATTCTCGCAGACCGGATGGCGGCGGATTCGACCTCTATCGACATTCTGGACATGTTGTCTGAACCGCGCGTGGAACAGCTCCTGATGAACCACGTGCCCGAGGAACTGGTGCACGTGCAGGCGAAACGCGAAGCGGCCGCCGCCTTCGGGATAGATTCCGTGCAGCTCGCAAGCGATTCCGGTGCAGTGATGCTCGCCGTCTCGGCGATGGTGCAGAACCGTGCCAGCAAGGAAGAGACGCAGAACTTTATCCGCAATCTAGGGGAGGACCTGAAGGGGGACGGCGTGTGGAACGACCCGAACTGGAAAATCAGGATTGCGGACTGGGTCGTGGGGCTTGATTCCAATTGGCGGTATAACGATGTGCGCAACAACGCGGCTCCGTACTATGGCGGGAACGTGCCCTACTTCGAGAGGTACATGCGTGAGTTTTTCCCGATTGCCTACGGTTTTGAACCGTGTGGCGCCTCGAATGCGGGGAAGGTCACGTACGTGAACCAGGGCCAGAGCGTTTATTTCGCGAACAACTATGAGCATGCGGACCATTCGCGGGTGCGATTCATCTGCGATGCAAATGGATTCCAGTGGCGCGTCGCGAACGCCATTGAGAAGGATACTGCGGGCTTCGGCGCGGGCGAGTACGACCGCGAAATTCGCGAAGGCCGCGTGAACCACGACAACTACTACATATTCGATGCGGGCAACTGGCGCGTCGCGACCCCGCAGGAGGCCGACGGGTTTACCGATCTCGTAGATGTCTACGCGAATCTCAAGTCGAGCGAGAAGGTGGTGTTCATCATCCGGCACAGCGAACGCACGAGTGAAACGGGCGCAAGCGGCCACCTGACTGACAACGGGAAGAAATATGCCCGCGAGCTGGGCGCGCGCCTTGCGAAAGTCGGGACGGAGGATTTCTACTTCGGGTATTCGGGTTACACGCGCACGTACGAGACGTGCGAGAACATTGCGCAGGGCAAGGGGCAGTTGAACTACAGCATCGTGGAGCTTCCGTACATGGATGGCGCGTGGTACGTGAAGGATGCCGACAAGGCGGAGGCCTACACGAATTCCGATGGCGGCGGCTGGGTGGTGTATTCCAAGTACGGATTCACGGGAGCGTATCCCGATGCATTCTACGATTTGGAAACGCGCAGCGAGCAACTGCTCAAGGACCAGATTCTAGCGAACATCGGGAGCATGAAGCGCGTGAACGTGATGTGCACGCACGACTACCTGGTAGTGCCACTCCTTGCCTATACGACTGACGGCCATGCGAACGTGCGCTACTACGAGAAGAACCGCTGGGTCAACTACATGGCGGGCGTGGCGATGATTATCTCTGCCGACGGATCCGTGCGCTATATTCCCGTGAAGGGCCTCGAAACGGGAATAATGTAACTGCGACGACAAAAAAGATATATTAAAGAAAAACGGCATCGTATGGTTTTTTCGCGGATAACTAGGCTACAGGGAATCGGGGTAATTGTCGCGGCTGCAGTCGTGCTGGAACTTGCGGCTGTCGTGCAGTATGTTTCCATGAGGCATTCCATTTCGTCGCAGGTCGAAGAAATGGCGCAGCGCGACCTGAAGGCGACCAACCATATCGTCGAGGTGAAACGCATTGCGGAAGATGCCATTGCCGGCGTGTTGCCCGAGGTGGAACGCCTTCTTGCCCTCGGGCAGGAGGATTCCCTGCACCGAGCCCTGCGCCGGGTCGTGAGTGAGCATCCCGAAATCGTGGGTGTCGACTTTGCCCACCGCGTAGGCGATGATGGCGTGCGCAACGGGTACTTCGCCTTCGTGGACGAATCGACCGGGAACATCGCGGATACCGTCATAGGTTTTGACTACACGGAACGTTCCTGGTACCGCGACGGCATCGTCAGCGACGGATTCTGGAGCGAGCCCTACATGAGCCGCTATTACGTTATCCTCATGTCCACGTACTCGCGTGCCGTGCGCGATGTAAACGGGAATGCGGTTGCCGTCATCGGGGCGGACATCCCCATGCACGAACTTTCGGCACTTTCCGTGCAACTCTACGAAAACCAGCAACGCGCCATGTTGCCCGTTGTTGCCTTCCAGCTATTTGGCCTGTTGCTTCTCGGGATTATCATTTACAGGAGTATCCGGAGTGCGCGCCGCCTGAACGAGGCGAATGCCGAAAAGGAATTCATAAACAGGGAACTCGTAATCGCGAGCCGTATCCAGCAGGCGATGCTCCCCACGGAAACGTTTGTCGATGATGCCATCGATGTTGCCGGGAGTCTCGTACCCGCCAAGCAGGTGGGTGGCGACTTTTATGATTATTTTGTCCATAACGGCAGACTGTACTTCAGCATCGGGGACGTGTGTGGCAAGGGAATACCGGCGGCACTTTTCATGTCGATGACGCAGGCTGTTTTCCGTTCTGTCGCGACCCACAAGGATCGCCCCTCGGATATCGTGCGCAGCATGAACACGCAGGCGAACCGCGGGAACACCACAGGAATGTTCGTTACCTTCTTTGCGGGCGTTCTGGACCTTTCGACAGGGCTCCTGCGCTATTGCAACGCAGGGCACGAGCACCCGCTTGTCATATCGGGGAATAACGTGCGCACGCTGGATGCGAAGTCGAACCTGCCCATCGGCGCGATGGAAGGGACCCGCTACGTGGACCATGAATCGCAAATTGCCCCCGGCGATACGGTGCTGCTCTTTACCGACGGGCTTACCGAGGCGATGAACGCGGAAGGGGAGCTTTTCGGCAGGGAACGCGTGGCATCTACTGTTTGCGGGCGCAAGGTGGAAGGCGACGAAAGTGTGTCGCAGTTGCTGTGCACGATGTCGCAGGCGGTCGCAAGCTTTGTGCGCGGTGCCGAACAGAGCGACGACCTCACCATGCTCGCAATACTGTATAAGGGCTGATTTTTTTCAGGCGTTGCCTCTCTGAAAAAGATTTTGTATATTGTCTCTATTCAGTTCGGGCATGGCGCCTGGATTAGGCTGTGGCTTTAGCCATTTTATATATAACGTCGGGTATGTAACGATGCGAATAGGCATCTAGACCCGTCTCCATTTTATATTGCATTTACTAACGGCATGTTATTGTCTCGTGCTGTGTTGAGGGGCTCTTATGCACGAAGATTTCCTAGGCAAAGAATCTGGGAACATCGTAGCGATGGAAATATGGCTTAAACAAGCCAAGTTTCGAAGAATGTATTCTGAATACGAGTGGAATGTGCTATTGCCTGCGTTTTGGAAAAACAAGGAAACGCTGGTGATTAATAAAAATAAGCAGAATAGGCACATTGTTGGAAGTAAGGAGTTTGCATATTTTAATGTGAAATCCCAAAAAGAAGGGAAAATAGGATACTCATATTTTTATCCACATATTGATATTCTGGAAATCTTGCCGAGAATTATTGGGACAGGTATTTTGGAATTTGAAAACGGAAAACCCAAAAGAGAAACAGTAAAGTGCTCTTACAATATAGGGGTTGGTGGGAGAATTGGGCTTGTTGTTACCGATGTATTGTCGATTCGCTATTCAACTACGGGTGTCCATGCATTTCCCGTACATCCCAATGTATATGATGATATTGTGAATCGCCTGAAAAAGAAAAACCGACAAGCCCGTTTTACGGCATCGTGCCGTAGCGTACTTATCGGTTTCATAAGTAATATACAATCTTTTTTCGAAAAAGTCAAGCGAATAATGAGGAAAAAATGATTTATTTTCGAATAAAAACCGCTCAAATTATTAAGCATGAAGAGGAATACTAATTATTCTTTTGAATCTTCATTGGATATTGATAAAGACATTCTGTTATTCGTTTGTCCGCAATATCCTTTGAAAAGTCATCTAATGTGTATTTCATTTTATTGTTTGCTATGTCAAAAGCATAGATGTGTGAATATTTTCCTTGGGCGAAAAACAGGCGAACTTCAATGGCCCGTCCAAAGTCGCCAATTTTTGGAGAAGTGTTTGATGATTTGTAAATTGATTGCGTGAGGATGCTTCAAAATATAAAAACCTCTCCGCTGGGGAGAGGTTTTCGTGGATGATGCAGGGGTCGAACCTGCGACCCGCTGATTAAGAGTCAGCTGCTCTACCAACTGAGCTAATCATCCGAAGGTCTTTCGACGGGCTCAATTATAGAAAAATTTTGCCCCGTGGCAAGGGGTCTGATGGCAAGTCCTGAAAAAATATAGAGGCAAACTGTGTTTGTCGAAGTTATATTTATGTTTATATATGGGTTGCCCCGGCTAAACCCGCTAGGCATCAAGAGGTTAGTATGAAACGATTTGCATTGTTCTCTGCGCTGGCTTGCATGGTCATAGGGCTCGTTGCCTGCGGTGACGACAGTAGCAGTGCCGCCCCGGTCGAGGAATCGAGTTCTGCGGGCACGACGCCAGCGCTGGCTTCTAGCGAATCCGGGGGAACAGAGGGTTCGCCTAGTAGCTCTTTACTTACATCGTCATCCTGGAGCGGAGCGATAGGATCCAGTAGCGCCGATACCTCTCGCGTGAATTCCAGCAGCAGTCTGGCCGGCGAGCCCGGTGACACCTCCAAAATCACTTACGCCCTCAAGCGCTTTGACGGCCCGCTTACCAACCCGCACAAGGGTTTTACCGTCCCGACCGAGGCCGCATGGACCTTTGACCCGGGATTCGAATACGGCCCGCACGGTTCCCTGAACAACAAGGCGTGGGACCTGGTTACCTACGGTTCCGGCTACCAGCAGTGGAACAAGTTGAATCCGGCAAAGGGCGTTTACGACTGGAGCGAACTTGAGGAACTGCTGGATGCGCTCACTGCGCACAACATGGGCTATGCCCTGCGCGTGTTCCCGTATTCGCCGTCGTTTATTCGGGACAACAATACGCCTGAAGAGAACTATGACTGGACGCCGAAATACGTCTATGAGGAGGGCGCGAAAAAGATTACCGCTAGGTACAAGGACAATAATGCCAACGCGGCGGTTCCTGTATGGGACGATTCCGTCTACCTGTACTACGCGAAGGAATTTGCAACGGCGCTCGCGGCCAAGTACGATGGCGACCCGCGCATCGAGTACATTGACGTGCGCTCCTTCGGCGAATGGGGCGAATGGCATGTCTCGAACTTGGATGGAAGCAAGATGCCCTCCGTGGAAATCCAGAAGGACATGCTGAAGCATTACGCCTCTGTATTCAAGAAGTCCCTGCTGGTGCTCCCTTCCGACGGCTACGGTGATGTCTATACCTACGCGCTCAGTCTCGGCATTACCAAGCGCGACGACTGCCTCATCGGCATTCCCGGAACCGCGGATTCGCTGGTGCGCGCCTACGAGGCGAACATGCCCACCGTCGCGGAGAACTGCGGTGGTTATGCCATCATGCTGAACTATACCGACGTGATTCCCGGCGGCTACCTCAAGTGGACTCCGGAGCGCTGGGTGGACGCGATTACTACGGCGCACCTGACCTACTACGTGCTGGACCAGGACTTTGATGATTGCGGCTACCGGTTCTATAACGACAACAAGGCCCTCGCCGATTCCATGACCAAGGTCATCGGTTACAACTTCACGGTCTTGAATGCGGAATTGGTAACCGTCGCAAGCGCCAAGGATACCGCAAGTACGCTGAACATTACCGTCAAGAATACCGGCGTGGCACCCTGCTTCTTCGACATCTACATGGTCACGGAATTCGTGGATAGCACGGGCAAGGCGCTTGCGCAAATCGGCGAGACGGTCCGCATACCCAAGGGCACGTTCAAGGACGAAAGTTCGCAGGAGTTTACTTTTACATATAAAGTTGCAGCGGGGGAGGAAAACGTTGCGACCCTGCCGGGCGTTTCCGTGGCACTTTCGCTCTACGAGAGCGAGGATGCCTTCAGGGGCGGAAAGGACCCGACCGTCCGTTTCGATAACGAGGGCCTCCAGAAAAACAACAAGCTGCTGCTGAAATCGTAGTTTTTCAGAATCTGACAATATGGTTCGCGAACGGTACTTTTACAGGCTAAGTACTGTTTTTCCCGCTTTATCTATCGTCTATCGTCTATCGTCTATCGTCTAAAAAACTATCTTTACCCGCGTTGATTTTTATCAAACAGTTCACTTAATTAAATGGACACATTCCTATATGAATGAAACAGTACAGAATACAGCCGATTCCGCAGTAGCCCCGGCCCCCGCCGCGGCCCCTGTCGCCGAAGAAGCTGTGCAGCAACCGGCTATCGTTGCAAGCGAACCGGCTGCCAAGGTGAAGGGCAAGTTCGACGAACAGCTCGGGCTCATGCTCCCCTCCGACGCAGCCCAGGTCCAGGCGCAGCTTTCCATGCCGGGCATGAGCGATGACATGGTTTACAAGATCGTGGAAACCCACGGCGGTAACCATGCGGTTCTCTACAAGACTTACGACCAGGCAGTGATTGCCCGCGACGTGCGCGATTCCATCGAGAACGCCGCCGGCCACAAGGTCCTCCCCATCGCGAAGGCGAAGCTCGGGTCCACCTACTGCAAGGGCGAATACTCCACCGAACAGGGCTGCAAGGGCGAATCCGACACGTTCGGCATCGGTTCCCTGGTTGAATTCCAGGCTACCGGCCTCATAGTGGTGATGGTGGTGATTATCGGCCTCACGGTGCTCTGCTACCTCATGAACTTCATCATGGCGAAGCTCGGCCTCAACAAGATCAAGGCTCCGGCACCCGCGGTCAAGGCTGCTCCTGCTGCCGCCGCCGCCCCGAAGACGATCGCCCCGGCCCATTGCGACTGGGACCCGAACGCGAAGAGCGTCCACCCGGGCTTCACCAACAAGCAGCTCCAGGCCTTCCTCGGCATTGCCGCCGTGGCCGCCCTGGAAGAACACCCCGGCATGAGCAACGATACGTTCCTTGCCCTGGTGACCGCCGCTGCGACCCAGGCCATCGGTCAGCCCTGCCGCGTGACCGCCTACAAGAACATTAACTCCCCTGCTTGGACGATTGTCAAGTAAGGTCAACTTTTAAAACTTAACAGGCTTATAAGCCAGGAAAAATCAAAATGAAGAAAACAGTCCGTATCAGTTTCGAAGGCAAGACCTACGATGTCGAAGTAGAAGTTCTTGATTCCGCCGTCGCCGCCGCTCCGGCAGCCCCCGCTGTCGCTCCGGCTC
>FLNZ01000040.1_pt1 | contig 22833 bp, 21 predicted proteins | sample 1140391 | NCBI WGS metagenome assembly FLNZ01 (sample SAMEA3878171, study PRJEB12797) | bioreactor metagenome | biome: Moose rumen | place: Sweden | collected 2011-10
AACACGGGTGTTCTCTAAAAACTGTTTCTTGACTGGTTGCCATAAAACCTCGCAAGGTATGTAAACCTTGCACAAAAATGATCGGTAACGAACCGATTTAGTTTGTATTAAAAATGGTGAACGTTTTGCCTAGCGTTCTGTAGCGTGATTAATGATTTAACTTCTTAGCCAAAGAAGTATGGGTGTAAAGTTAAAAATCACCGCAATGGATTTCAATACGAAGGCAAGAGCGAAAATAAAAAAAGTTCATTTTTTCGAGAGAGCAATAGCTTTATGCTAACGCATGTTATAGGTGTTTATTATTGCAAATCGTTTTTTCATGCGTGCGATAGATTCGCACTAATATGGGTTATAAACGAAATTTATGACAAATTAAAAAAAGTAATTTTTTTTGACTAAACGGGTTCAAAAAGTATTGGAAAGAGTTGACTTTAATTCTAACTTGCATTTGCCTAGTAATTTTGTAGGAAAACACAAGGAGATACGATAACATGTCTAAGAAATTACGTCAAATCGCTATTTACGGAAAGGGTGGCATCGGTAAGTCCACCACGACTCAAAACTTGACCGCAGGCCTTGTAGAACAAGGAAAGCACGTTCTTGTGGTCGGTTGCGACCCTAAAGCAGACTCTACTCGCCTTTTGCTTGGCGGTCTTCATCAGAAAACGGTGCTCGACACCATTCGCGACAACAAAACTGAACTTCAACTTTCCGACCTTGAAAAAGTCGGCTTCAAGGGCGTGCGCTGCGTAGAATCCGGTGGCCCGGAACCGGGCGTGGGTTGCGCAGGCCGTGGCATTATTACCTCGATTAGCATGCTCGAACAGCTCGGTGCCTATACTGAAGACCTTGATTACGTTTTCTACGATGTGTTGGGCGACGTGGTGTGCGGCGGTTTCGCCATGCCGATTCGTGAAGGAAAGGCCAAGGAAATTTACATCGTGGCCTCCGGCGAAATGATGGCCCTTTATGCGGCAAACAATATTTGTAAGGGTATCGCCAAGTATGCCCAGCACGGTGAAGTGCGCCTGGGCGGTATCATTTGTAACAGCCGTAACGTGGATAACGAACTTGACCTGCTCCGTGCCTTCACCAAGGAACTCAACACGCAGCTCATTCAGTATGTGCCGCGCAACAACATTGTGCAGCAGGCCGAAATCCGCAAGAAGACCGTGATTGAATTCGAGCCCAAGTCCAGCCAAGCAAACGTCTATCGTGAACTCGCCAAGAATATCGACGAAAACGAACTCTTTACCATTCCGACCCCGATGACGCAGGATCGTTTGGAACAAATTCTCATCGATTACGGCATGATGGAAAAAGACTACCAGATTTAATGTGAGGGTTCATGGCCAAGACTAATATTAATTTGAACATGACCTCAGTCGAAAACCGCGAATATCGACTGGGTACGATTATCGGCTGGGACGGCAAGGCAAGCGACCTCATTAAGGAATCGGCCTATGACGAACGCAGCGCGAAAAAGCATGGCGGCTGCGCGGGCAAGGGCTCGGGCTGCAAACTTTGCGAATTGAGTTCTCCGCTGAACCAAGAAACAATGTGCTCTAATGCAATTGTGCAGTGCCAGGTGGGTAACCTTACGGACTGCGCCCTGATTGACCATTCTCCTATCGGTTGCAGCGGCGAAAACTCCAAGTTTAACCTCTCGATGCATAACGGCCTTCGCCGCCGTGGAAAGCCCCTGCAGAATACGCTGAACATCAGCACGAACCTGAAAGAAAAGGACATGGTTTTCGGCGCTTCTGAAAAGCTCCGCCAGACTATCCTTGACGCAAAGGAACGCTTTAATCCCAAGGCGATCTTCATTGGCATGGCGTGTGCAACCGCTATTATCGGCGAAGACATCGATTCCATTGCCGAAGAAATGGAACCGGAAGTTGGCGTGCCTATTATTCCGCTGCATTGCGAAGGTTTCCGTTCCAAGCACTGGTCTACGGGTTTCGACGTCGCTTTCCATGGTGTGCTTCGCCAGATTGTGGAACGCCACCCGACCAAGAAACAGAATGACTTGATCAACATTGTTGCCCTTTGGGGTTCGGACTATTTCTCCGAAATGCTTGCTCCGCTCGGATTGCGCGTAAACTACCTTTTGGACACCGCCTCTTTCGAAGAAATTCGCCAGGCCTCCGAAGCAGTCGCTACCGCTACCTTCTGCGATACGTTGGGCGGCTACATGGCAACAGCACTTGAAGAATCTTTCGGTGTTCCGCAGATTGACGCTCCGCAGCCTTACGGCATCAAGGGTACCGATGCATGGCTTCGCGCTATCGCAAAGGTTGTCGGCAAAGAAAAAGAAGCCGAAGAATACATCGAAAGCGAACACAAGCGCATTGCCCCGAAGCTTGCCGAACTCCGCGAATTTTTCAAGGGCAAGAACGGCATCGTGATGACGGGTTCTGCATACGCACATGGCCTCATCAGCGTTCTTTCGGAACTGGGAATCGGTCACGATGCAGCTCTCGTGTTCCACCACGACCCCGTTTATGACGGCGGTGGCGAACATCAGGATACCTTGAAGGAACTGGTCGAAACCTACGGCGACATTCCGCACTATACCGTCAGTAAGACTCGCGCCTTCCAGCTTCCGCAGCTTTTGAAGCGCGCCAAGACGGATTTCTTGCTCATTCGCCATCCGGGCCTCGCTTCTGTCGCGGGCCATCTCGGATTCCCGACCCTCACCATGGGCGACGAACATATTCCTGTAGGCTATCAGGGCATTCTCCGTATCGGCGAAATGCTCAAGGGCGTGATTGCACGTACCAAGTTTAACCAGGTGCTTAAACGCAACGTGAAACTTCCGTATTCCGACTGGTGGCTTGCTCAGGACGATCCGTTCTACCTGACGCACCATCCGGAAGCACTTGAAGATTTGCCGGAACCGAGAAACCTCAAGCTCGGCATCGGCCAGAATAAAGTTTCGGAAAGCGCATAACAAGGGAGTTTTTAAATGTCTGAATCTACAATTAAAAGAAAGAAGAGTAATTCTATTTCGGACCCCCGATATGCTTGCGCGGTGGGAGCATCCCACACGGTTGTCGGTATTAAAGGGGCCGTCCCTATTGCCAACTGCTCGCCGGGTTGCCAGCTGAAGCAAACAGCGTTTCTCACGTTCGAAAACGGCTTCCAGGGTAGCATTTACGCCGGTGCCGGTAATATGCCGAGTGCAAACTCTACCGAAAACGACATCGTTTTTGGCGGCATTAAGACTTTGGATCAACTGATTAAATCGACCCTCAAGGTTTTCAATGGCGACCTCTATGTGGTTCTCACGGGGTGCGTGGGCGGCCTGATTGGCGACGATGTTTCGAGCCTGGTTCGTGGCTACCGCGATTTGGGTTACCCGATTGTGTCTGTCGATACTGCCGGCTTCAAGGGCAACAACCTTTTCGGCCACGAAGAAGTCGTGAACGCCATCGTCGACCAGTTCGTGGGCGATTACAGCGGCGAACGCAAAAAGGGCCTGGTGAATCTTTGGTTCGAAACGCCCTACTACAACCAGAACTGGCGTGGTGACTACCAGGAAATCGCCCGCATTTTGCGCGGCGCAGGCTTCGAAGTCAATGTGCTGTTCGGACCCGAAAATAACGGTGTCGCGGACTGGTTGCGCATTCCCGAGGCCCAATTCAACTTGGTGATTTCTCCGTGGGTGGGCGTTCGAAACGCAGAACACCTCCAGGAAAAATACGGTCAGCCGTTCCTGCACATTCCTGAAATTCCTCTCGGTGCCGAAGCGACAAGCGAATTTATCCGTAAAGTCGTCGAATTTGCCGGAATCGACAAGGAACAGAGCGAAAAGTTCATCAAGGAAGAAAACAGAATTTATTACTACTATCTGGAACACTTCTCCGAATTTTTCGCTGAATACTGGTTCGGTATGCCCAGCGAATTTGCCATTACCGCAGATTCCGCCTACACGCTTGCCTACACCAAGTTCCTCGTGGACCAAATCGGCCTTATTCCGCGCAAGGCAATTATCAGTGACGATCCGCCAGAAAAATTCCGCAAAGGTATCGAAGATGCGTTCCACAACATTAGCGAAGGTGTCGATGTCGACGTGGAATTTGAAGAAGATGGCTACCTGATTGAAAAGTCCATTAAGGAAGTGAATTTCTCTTCTGGAAAGCCTTTGATTCTTGCGTCTTCTTGGGAAATCAATATCGCCAATGAAAAGAATGCGCTGCTTTTCGAAATTACTCCGCCCTCTAGCGAAACGTTGATTATCAATCGTAGTTTCGTCGGTTACAAGGGCGCGCTTAATTTGCTTGAAAAAATCTACAGCGCATCCGTTGGCGGAAAATAATATTCAAGATAAAATAATTTACTCTCCTAAAACAAAAAATGTCGCCTGATTTTCAGGCGGCATTTTCTCAAAAGTAAAAGTCACTTTCTGTCACTAATTCTGTTCAAGTTTAATCCTATATTAAGTTATAAAGAAAAAGTATTTTACAAGCTCATTTTTATTTCTACTTTTAACGCACAAAATTTCGAGAACGTCATGTTCCGAAGAGCAAACAAATCAAAACGAGGATACCTATATGTGTAGACTTTATAATTTTGCTCAAGGCATTCGCCAGTAAGCACTCAACCCCACCAAACAAAATTTAATCGCATCGTGCAAAAAAGTTTTTTGCATGGTTGCTCAACTCACAAAAATTTTCACTCAGGAGACTTATAAATGAATATCAATTCGAAAAATATTGCTGCCAAGATCATTCTTTTTTCTGCAATTACCTCTTTCGCTGCAGAACCTCTTTCTGTCACTACAAAGTCTGGCGTAAGTGCTACCCTCTACGGCTTTGCATCTCTCAATGCTGCCTACGAAGATTCCAAAAGCAACAATGGCAACTTCGCCAACTTTGTCGCGGCTTCAGACATCACCAATGAAAACGACGGCGGTTGGCATTTGACTCCGAACCTGACTCGAATCGGTTTCAATCTTTCGAGCGGTAGTGATACAGCATACATCAGGGCAAATGGTAAAATCGAGGTAGACTTCTACGGTGGCGGCTCCGGCAACGCCCCCACCCCGAGACTCCGTCATGGTTATGGCGAAGTTTCTTTCGGCAAGACCGGTTTCTCTATTTTGGGCGGTCAAACTTGGGACGTGATTTCTCCGTTGGTAACCCCGACGCTTAACGCAGGCGTTCTCAATAACTCCGGCGACGCAGGTCTTCGTAGAGCTCAGCTAAGACTCACCGAGAAAATTCCTGTTGGTGAAGGCTCCGTGGATATTGCCGCCGCTGTTGTCCGCACCATTGGTGAAAACCAGCCGTACAACTCCTCTTCTGCTTCGGAAACCGGTACCGACGCTGACATTCCTACTTTCCAGGGCCGCATCGGCATTGCGCTTCCGCTGTGGGTAGATAACAAGAAGGCTGGTTTGGGCGTTTCTGGCCATTACGGACAAGAAGAAATCGACTTGGACGCAACCGGCAAAACCAAGGATATTCCCACCTGGTCTGCTAACGTTGACTTGACTCTCCCCATCACGGGTGCGATCACCCTCCTTGGCGAAGGATTTATCGGCGAGAATCTGGATACATACGCTGCCGGCATCGGTCGTGGATTTGTCGCCAACACCGAAGACCCCGAAAGCGTCAAGAGTATCAAGGCATACGGCGGATGGTTTGCCCTGCAAGCTAAACTGATCCAAAAACTGGCAATTAACGCTGGTGCGGGCATTGACAAGCTGGACCGCGATGACATCGAAACTGTGGGCGGCCGCGAACAAAACATTTCCGTTTTCGCAAACGCCACCTACAGCCTGACCGATGCATTCTCGCTCGGATTTGAATACTTGCACGTTCAAACCGATTACCTGACCGCCGGCACCGTGAAAGAAGCCGACTTGAACCGCTATCAACTTTCTGCAACTTATGGCTTCTAATAAAGGAGACTTGAATAATGAATCAGAATCAAATTTTCAAAAAAATCCGCAATCGAATTGCTTTCACAATCCTCTTTAGCCTCGCTTGCGCCACTTCTGCAATAGCCGCAGACAAAATCTCTATCGGTTATTTGTCTTCTACGGGCCAAGGAAAATTCTTCATCGCAAAGGATGCGGGCATTTTCGAAAAAAATGGTCTTGACGTCACTCTGGTAGAATTTTCGAATTCTGGCGACGGTATTGCCGCTGTCCGCGCAGGTAAACTCGACGCAGGTGCATTCGGTTCGCTCGCTCCGCTCATTCATATTTCTCAGGGTGCCGACATCCGCGTGATTGGTGGCATCATGGGCGGCGACCAGGCGGTGATTACCCGCAAAGAAAATGCAGGCGCCGTCAAAAAGTTGAGTGACCTCAAGGGCAAGAAAATTGCCACCATTCGCTTGGGCACTGCTGACGCCATCGTTCGCGGCGGCCTCAAGAAAGAAGGCGTTGACTGGCGCAAGGATGTCACCATCGTAGAACTCAAGAATCCACCTGCAGTGATCGAAGCCGTCAAGAATGGCAGCGTATTTGCAGGCGTAACTTGGGGACCCCATGACCTCCGCGCCGAAGAAGCAGGCCTTTCCGTGGTGCTCCGCAGTAAGGACATTAACCCCGGCCATATTTGCTGCCGCCTGATTGCTTCGCTCCGCAAAATCGAAGGACGCGACGACGTTTACAAGCGCCTAGTCAAGTCGCTGATCGAAGCCGAAGAACTGGTGCAAAATGACCACAAGAAGAGCGTGGAAATTATTGCCAAGTGGATCAAGCTCGATACCGCCCTTGTCAACAAGGCGTTCTACAGCGGGCACGTCACGCAGGATACGGACCCGAACGTGAAGGGTGTTGAATTCTTCTGGGATTTCTTGAAAGATGCTGAATTTATCAAGTCCGACAAGAAAGTCTCCGAATACGTGCGCACCGATTTCTACAAGGCCGCCATCGCGGAACTGCGCAAAGAAAAACCCAAGTCCGAATTTTACGCCAAGGCCGAAAACATTTTCAAGTCCAGGAACTAAGAATAGTATGACAATAAAGCAAAATGGTTTTGAAACAACGAATCTCGGTTTTTCGTACGATGGCAGAGCCATCCTGAAAGACATCAACTTGAAAATCAATCAAGGAGAATTCGTATGTCTGCTGGGCGAAAGCGGTAGTGGCAAGACCACTTTGCTTAACCTTCTCGCCGGGCTGACCAAGCCGAGCGAGGGACATGTCTACTGGAAAGGAAAAGAAATCGAAAAGCCTTCTGCAGAAAGGAGTGTAGTCTTTCAGGACTACACCCTTTTCCCTTGGCTTACCCTTCTCCAAAATGTAACGCTCGCTATTAAAAAGACAAAAAAACTGAAGACGAGCTACGCCAAAAATTTAGCCGAAGAATACCTGAACCTAGTAGGACTTTCAGGAAGCCTGCATAAATACCCCTTTGAACTTTCGGGCGGAATGCGCCAGCGCGGAGCCATAGCACGCGCCTTAAGTGTCAGCGCTGACGCCCTTCTTTTAGACGAACCCTTTGGCGCTCTTGACCCTGTAAACAGGGCGAGTTTGCAAGATTTGGTGCTGGAACTTTGCCGCGGCGTCAAAGACCGGCCGATTACCACATTATTTGTCACGCACGACATTCGCGAAGCCGTTTATCTCGGGAGCCGCATTATTGTTTTAGGGTCAACTCCCGGTCGCATTATTGCGGACATCCCGCTTGATTTCCCGGTAAAGAAGAATCGTGGCGAATGGTTCCGCAACGAAAAAGTCCAACAAACCATTGCAACTATTGAAGACGCCTACCACAAGGACATCCTTGAAAAACTAGGCCACATTGTACAAGGAGGTGCCAGCATATGAGAACCTTTACAAAATACTTATCCAAGTTTTCAGGAATCCTTTTTCTTCTCTTCTTGTTAGGAATTTGGGTGCTGATCAGCTGCGGCCCGGAATGGGACAGTCAGTATCTATTTCCGTCTCCTAAGGCAATCCTGAAAGCGCTCTTTGATTCTCGCGAAGAACTTTTGCGCAGTGCAGGAGCCTCTCTTTTAAAACTGGTGCCCGCCTATTTGGTGGCGTCGATTGTCGGAATCTCTATCGGAATTGTTTCCGGTTCCGTTCCGTGGGTGTCGAACATGCTGAAACCCATTTCTAGGTTTGCCGCCCCCATTCCGCCAAACGTTTACATTCCTTACGCGATAGCGATTCTTCCGACGTTCTATTTGTCTTCGACATTCATCATTTTTATTGCCGCTTTTTGGCCCATTTACTTGAATACGGCTGCCGGTGCCGCCGAAATCCCCGAAAAATACAGGCGTAACGCAGCCATTATCGGAATCGGAAAGTTTGAATACTTGTGGAGAATCGCCCTTGTGGCAAGCCTGCCGTCAATATTTTCGGGGCTTTCTGTAGGCATGGGACTTTCGTTCATCATGCTCACCGTGGCTGAACTTTTCGGCGAAAACACGGGGCTCGGTCACTTTGTGCAATTTTACGCGGACTATTCCGATTATCCTAACATGGTTGCCGGAATCCTTTGGACAGGCATTGTGGTGCTTGCGATTATGGAACTGTTTGAACTTGTTAAACGCAAGCTCCTGTTCTGGACAAAAGCGAATTAGTCATTCTTCAAAATATTTATATAAGCGGTGAAAATTGGAGATTTAAAATGAGCCTGTTCACCGTTGACGAACTCACCGGTATCATTCAGGCCTGCGCGAGGATGCGCCCTAACGGAATTTTGGACCTCGAAGTGAAAAGTTTCATGAAGAAGTTCAAGGACAAGAAATTCGCCGCCAAGTGTAACCGCGACTACATTCTGAAAGGCTGCGCCCTGCTCGGCATGGACGTGAAAGACGTCGCCGCCATCTGCATCGAGGGCATGCGCGAACACGCCGCAGAAATCGGCTTAGCAGGGAACGCCGGGGCATAAAAAATGGGCGTTCCCCGGCTTTAAGGCCCCTGAGCCTGCCGAAGGGCGCCGGGTCGGGCTATACTCGCTTCGCTCACGGAGCCTTACACTTGTCATCCCCGCGAAGGCGGGGATCTCCATTGCAAGTCTCCGCCCCAAGGGGTCACTATCCCTAACGCTTTTTTGTGGCCAATTTTACTACTCAACGTTTCAAGAAACGTTATAAACGCTGTAAAAAGCGCGGTTTGCCTTTAGATGAGTTAAAGTCCGTCGTCGAAAAACTCAGAACAGATTAAATTCTCGAAGAAAAATATCAGGACCACGAGTTGTCTGGAGTTTTCGCCGGTACGCGCGAAATCCATATTCACCTCGATTGGCTTCTGTGCTATAGGAAGAATAAAGGCGTTTTGACACTTACTCTTGTGGATACAAGAACGCACGCAGACCTGTTCGGAAAGTAGAAATGTCACAGTAAAAATTGAGCGCTTTCCCGAAAAATTTAGTATCCTGTTGAATTCGTGAAGTCGCAAATTGCGACTTCACCGCGCAGGGAATAGTCTTACGCTATAAAAAGCTATAAAAAAATTGTATATCCCGAAATATTGCACCGTTTAGGTGCAATTTGTATTTTTGCTTGTCACACTTTTAACTCTGTGAGTCACCACTAAACGTTTTTCTACACGACAAAGAAAATGTCCGAAGTCAAAAAATTCCTTGCAAAAGATTTCTACAAGATCGATTCCCAAAATTCAACACTACTCGATGTTCGCGAACCGAGCGAGTCCATTGTACGCCCTGTGAACGGGGCGCTGCAGGTTCCGTTCTTTGAACTGTCCAAGAAGATAGACAGCATCCCGAAGAACAAGCCCGTTTACGTGTTCTGTTCTACGGGAGACCGTTCCGAAGAGGTTGCCGAAATCCTCGCCGACCGCGATTACGACGTGTACAATGTGGAAGGCGGGCTTGACGCCGTCCCGGAAATTCACTATGTGGATGCTAAGGGTCTCAAGTGCCCAGGTCCAGTCGTGAAGGTGGACGAAGCGGTCAAAAGCGTGGCCGTTGGCGAAGAAGTCCAGGTGGAAGCGACCGAGAAGGCTTTCTTCTCGGATGTGAATGTCTGGTGCCAGCGTACCGGCAACGAATTGAAATCGCTCTCCGAAAAAGACGGCGTAATCTATGCGACCATCGTAAAGCGCGACGCACCCAAATCTCTTGAAAATCGGGAATTTGAGCACGGCAAGACCTTTGTCGTGTTCAGTGGCGATTTGGACAAGGCCATCGCTTCGTTCATCATGGCTAACGGCGCTGCCGCAATGGGTCGCCCAGTCACGATGTTCTTTACCTTCTGGGGAGTAAGCATTTTGCGCAGGCCCGAAAAGGTGCGCGTCAAGAAGTCGCTCATCGGAAAAATGTTCGGCTTCATGATGCCCCGCGGTTCCAAGAAACTCGGACTTTCGCGCATGAACTTTGGCGGAATCGGCGCCAAGATGATTCGCACGGTCATGAAGCAGAACGGCGTTTCTTCGCTAGAAGAACTGATTGAAAGTGCAAGGCAGAAGGGCGTGAAGTTTGTCGCCTGCCAGATGTCGATGGAACTCATGGGAATCACAGCCGAAGAGTTGATTGACGGCGTGGAACTTGGCGGTGTTGCGACCATGCTCGGTTCTACTGAGAAATCCGACTTGACCTATTTTATCTAGACGACCCCTGCGGTATGTATATGTATCAGTGATGATGCGAATGGTCATGCATGGAATGGTCGGGCATGGAATGATTCATCTCAACGGATTGCTTTTCCGGCTGGTAGCCTGCTATGGACGGATCCACCATACCAAAAATCATGGCGATGTGAGAAAGGACCAAGAATGCAGCCAGTAAAGAAATGCGGATGATGTGTTTTTTCTTCGGCTCAGCATGCTTAAAGAACAGCTTTAAGTTGAGTAGCGCCAGCAGAATCATCGGGATGCCCGCCAGCAGGTACGAGAAGATGGCGACCGCATCGACCCAAGTCCTGAATTCCCCATTAGAAGCGAGCGGCAGGACCACTGTAGGGACGAGGTAAAGAATGATGCCGATAAACGCAATGCCAGCGAGAACGCCGCTTACGCGGTTCACTTTTTTTGTCAACCCGGCTCTTTGTGAGAGTAGCGGAATCAACAGTTCCGTAATCGCGATGGTTTCTGCCAAGACGACAGGAATAGCCATGAACAGAATCAAGTTCCAAGGCGAATTCTGCATCAGTAAATCCATATAATGGGTAGAAGACATAATGTGCTCCTTGGTTTATTTTCCTATATTTTCGATAGGAAAATAGCAAATGGCGACTTTTTAGACCATACTTTGGCTTATATTATTTTTCTATAGGGATTTTTTTACCATGAATCGACAAACCGCTCTTGATATTTTGAATGCGAACGCAGATTCGCTACCGAACTTGATTGAACAGGCGTACCAACTGCGCACGAAATACAAGGGAAACCGCGTCAGCATCCAGTTGCTCACCAATGTCCGCAGCGGGAACTGCACGCAGAACTGCGCCTATTGCGCCCAGTCCCGCGATTCCGAGGCACCGATCGAAAAGTACCGCTATGTAGAAGACAAGAAACTTTACGGTGACAACGACCTCGTTGACGAAATGCATTTGGCAAGGCACTGTATCGGGCTCAGCGGCATCCGTTTTGCGGACGACGACATCGAAAAACTGGCCGAGCGCATCCGCAAGATGAAAAAGAACGACACGCAAATCTGTTGTTCCATCGGGTTCCTGACCGAAAGGCAGGCGTTGATTCTTAAAGAGGCGGGCCTCAACCGCATCAATCACAACCTGAACAGCAGCCGTCGTTTTTATCCGAGCATTTGCACCACGCACACCTATCAGGAGCGAATCGACAACCTGAAAATGCTGAAGGGTCTCGGCTTCGAAATCTGCTCCGGCGGCATCATCGGCATGGGTGAAACGCCCGAAGACGTGGTGGACATGCTTTTTGAATTGCTGGAAATCAATCCCGATTCGGTGCCCATCAATTTCTTGCTGCCGGTAAAAGGCACGCGCCTTGCTACCCGCGACATTTCGGCACTCACTCCCGAATACTGCATCAAGGTGCTTTGCCTGGCTCGCCTGTTGCTCCCGAAATCGGACATCCGCTGTGCCGCCGGCCGCGAAGTGTATTTCAAGGGTCACGAAAAGACACTCTTCAAAATCGCTGATTCTATATTCGCGTCGGGTTACCTCACCGAAGGCGGCCAGAGCCTCGAAGAAACGTTCCGCACCATCGAGGCGGCAGGCTTCACCTGGTTTGTAGAAAGCACAGATAAATAATCGTCGTGCGGGGCACATCGTGACACTAGAAGTTGCACTTTCATTTTTGCTTTACGCCTTTGTTTCGGGAATTACCCCGGGACCCGCGAATCTTTGCTCGCTGTCCGTGGCAATGAAAAGTGGAAAAAGTGTGGCGATAAAGCAATGGTACGGACTTTTTACCGGATACACGATTGTTGCGCTTGCGTCCGTTTTTATCGTTTATTTTATTAGCAGTGTATTTGAAAGTTTTATTGAAGTATTCTCGTTTATTGGAGCAATTTATATTGCGTATCTAGCTATAAGCCTTTTGCTTCAAGCGATTAAACCATACGATGAAATTCGCAACAACCGTGCCACCGGCAATTTCCGCACGGGCCTTTTCGTGCAACTTACAAACGTGAAGATAATGGTGTTTTGCTTGACGGCGATTACGACCTACATGCTTCCTTACCACCAGGATTTTCCGCACATCCTTATATTTGGCCTAGTCTTGCCATTCACAGGGCCTGTTTGCAATTTGGCGTGGCTTTTCGCGGGCGTTTTGCTTCAAGGTATATTCCGAAAACACCACCGAATTTTCTATACGCTCATGGGACTATCGCTACTTTACTGCGCGATTGGAATTGTGTGGTAAATAGCGTTAAGCCAATTCCACTTCGACAACGCCGCGCACTGAATTGAAACAGTAGATTTTCTCGGCAGTTTCAAGGTCGCGTGGATAATCTGGCGCTGCAAATTGGAAAGATCGACCACGTCGGCATCGGCAATGCCGATGGTGCCCACGCCTGCTGCAGCAAGGTACATCGCCACGGGGGCCCCGAGGCCGCCAGCGCCAATCACGAGCACCTTCGCATTCAAAAGCTTCTTCTGGCCCCTTACGCCGACATCTTTAAGAATGATGTGGCGCGAATACCGTTCCAGTTGTTCGTTGGTAAAAACCATTTTTCTATTGGATTTTCGACCTCATCACACGTATTTCGAAAGTGTCACGACATCTTCGCCGCTCCATGTGTAAAGTGCGAGTAGAGGCTCATCCCTTGTTTGCATTGAATGTACATGGTTCGAGGGGTGCAGAATAAATTCTCCGGGGCCGCGGACTTTTGAAACGCCGTCTAAAGTCCAAACGGCAAGGCCCGAAAGCACCACATAAAGTTCCGTGGCGGGGTGATAATGCGCCGGGTACAAGGTATTCTTTCCGAGAAGCGTAAACCCGAAACAAAAATGTTCGTCGTGATATGGCGCTTCGGGTCCGAGGATTTCTCCCCAGCCCATACGGTTTCCTAAATCAGGCATATCGGCGCGAGGCTCGTAATTATACTTCCACGGCAAAAAAGGGAGTGCTGGCTTTAACGCTTTCAGCAAATTTGCAGTCTCTGAACTTCCATGTTTTGCGGAGTCTTCAATCCAGCGAATCAACGGAGAATTGCTTTTTTCGAAAGTCCCACTCGGGGCAGGGATTTCACGCGCTACAAACTTGGCTGCCTCTTGACCGATATCATCGTCAATTTGGGCGCGTTCATTCAGAAATCGCTTCGATTCTTCAATTAAACGGGCGATAAAATCTTGCATCGGAATTTGCTCGTTTTACTTCACGCTGGATTTCAGTACGGCAACCGTATGGCCGATCACTTCGCCCTTTAGGAATGCTTCGTAAGCTTCTTTAGCGGTAAGTTTCGAAGATTCAAGCGACTTTTCGATTTCGAAAGCGTTCTTGCCTGAATCCTTCACCGAAATATCGGCGAATGCTTTTTGCAAGTCGCTCGCGCGGTAGAATCGGAACGGCCCGAGGCCCGCCTTTTCTTGTGCAGCGTAGCCCGAAATCACGTCTTCGGGTTCCGCCTGCACCTTCCAGGAGTAAGTGAAAATTTCTGACTTAAGCCCAGCTAATTCGCCGAGCTTGATAAACGCACTGAGCGGCACGCGGCCACCGAGTGTAGAATAGACGGCACCCTTGTCGGCCAAGTAATCGCGTGCCTGCTTGAGTGCCAGATAATGCAAATCCAGCATCTGTTCGTGCACGAATTCCGGAATCACTTCGGCGCGCTTTTCCAGGTAATGGCCACTGTTTCGTTTGTCTTCAATCTTGGTATTGTCTGTCAGCGGAACATTGGGCAGGTTCTCGTAAATCACGTCGTAACGGTGCTTGCCGTTTTCAAGAGGTTGTAGAAGGTCGCCTGCACCGAATTCCAATTCAATTGAATCTGCATTCTTCAAATTTTTCCTGATGTTTTCGGCTGCCGCGTCCACCACGCTTTTCTGCAAGTCGGTAAAGCCAACGCGCTTGGCACCTAAGAGTTCAATGCCCGTCAACACATCGATGCCGGAACCCGTTCCGATTGAAGCGAACGCTTCCACATCATGCCGCAGGTTCTCGCGGATCAGCTTGAATGCAGGTGCCGCGATGTAGGCCACCCAATCGCTAGTAATATCTTCGGTCTTTGGCAAATAGGCGTGATCCGTTACAGCCACGGAAAGGTAATCTTGAACCTGTTTCGGAGCTTCTTCTAAAGCCAGATACTTTTTAACATCAACTAAAATACTCATTTATAGGTTGCCTCACTTTTTTTGAGTGCAAATATAGATGTGGACTATAGCCGCGTCCAATACAAAATTTCTAGCACTTGCTATCAATTTTTTGTATAAGTAAAAAGCCTGTTTTTTCTTGACAAGATTTATGCATTTATGTAGATTTATGCATAGAAATTCAAACCACGTTTTTTCAGCGCTTGGGAATGCTCAAAAATGCGACGTTCTTTTCGGTGCTGTTAACAAAAGGAGCCTAACACAATGGCACATTATCTCTTTACCTCTGAATCCGTGTCCAAGGGCCACCCGGACAAGGTTGCCGACCAGATTTCGGATGCAATTCTCGACGCCTGCCTCGCCCAGGACCCGAAGAGCCGCGTCGCCTGCGAAACGCTCGTGAACACCGGTCTCGTCGTCATTTCCGGCGAAATCACCACCAAGGCCGTTGTCGACTTCCAGGAAGTCGCCCGCAATACCATCAAGAATATCGGTTACGTGAATCCGGAACTCGCTTTTGATTACAAGGGTTGCTCCGTACTCGTTGCAGTGGACAAGCAGTCGCCCGATATCGCTCAGGGTGTTGACGCCAAGGCCGCAGAAGGCAAGGAAGATGACAAGCAGGGCGCAGGAGATCAGGGCATGATGTTCGGTTACGCCGTGAACGAAACCAAGGAACTGATGCCGCTTCCGATTAGCCTTGCTCACAAACTCATGGAAGAAATCCAGAACCTCCGCGAATCCGGCAAAATCAAGTGGCTCCGCCCCGATGCAAAATCTCAGGTGACTGTTGAATACGACGAAAACGATAAGCCCGTGCGCGTCGATACCGTGGTGGTCAGCACCCAGCACGACGAATTCGTGAACGGCAAGGAACTCAAGCATTCTACCATCGAAAAGGAAATCATCGAAAAGCTTATCAAGAAGGTGATTCCCGCAAAGCTTTTGGACAAGAAGACTCGCTTCCTCATCAATCCGACGGGTAAATTCGTGATTGGTGGCCCGCACGGTGACTGCGGCCTGACGGGTCGTAAAATTATCGTAGACACCTACGGTGGCATGGGCCGTCACGGTGGTGGTGCTTTCAGCGGCAAGGACCCGAGTAAGGTCGACCGCAGCGCCGCTTACGCTGCACGCTATGTGGCAAAGAATATTGTGGCAGCTGGTCTTGCAGACCGTTGCGAAGTACAGCTCGCTTACGCCATCGGTTATTCCAAGCCGGTGTCCGTGCTGGTGAATACGTTCAAGACCGGCAAGATTGATGACCGCAAGATTGAAGAAATCGTGAAGAAGGTCTTCGACCTTTCTCCGGCAGGCATCGTGAAGATGCTTGACTTGAAGAAGCCCGGCTACCAGGCAACTGCCGCGCTCGGCCATTTCGGCCGCACCGGTGCCCGCTTCACTTGGGAAAAGACGGACAAGGCTGCAACTTTGAAGAAACTCGCCAAAGCATAAGCGAATTCTCTCTAGCAAAAAGATTAAGGCTCGTCAAACGACGAGCCTTTTTTATTATGGTCCGCACACCTATAACCCATACATAAAAAACACCCCCGGCAACATGTGTTGCCGAGGGGTACCTGTGCGGAGAGTAATGCACAGGGATTTAGAAGGGTATTTTATTACTTATGCCAGTCAACTTCGCGATAGATTTTTTCGGTGAATTCGTCGGCATTCAGCTGCAAGTATCCGACTTTATGCAGTAGGTCTGCAAAGTAGTGCAAGTCGGCTTTCAAGTTGCGGCCACTCTTGATTTTCTGTTCAGGAGACTGGTATTCGTAAGACTTGATGAGTGCGGTTGCGAATTCCTTGTCTTCGATGGCGGAGTGCTTGCCTGCCTGCATGAGTTCCACAGTTTCTTCCGGGTGTTCGCTGATCCAGGTGTGAGCCTGTTCAAGAGCGCGAAGGAGAGCCTTGATTTTTTCCGGTTCCTTTTCCAGAAGGATGCCCGAAACATAGTAGAAGCAGCAATAGCGACCTGCAAAAACGGGGTCCGTTGCCAAATCCATCAGCACATCGGCGCGGCCGTCAGTAGCGGCAAGGCTTCCTAGCGGATCCCAAAGTGAAACCGCTTCAACTTGCCCGCGTTCCAAGGCTTCAAGCGCCAAGTTGCCATCGGCATACGGCAAGAACTGTACATCGTTTATGGCAGAAACGCCGTTTGCTTCTAGCCAAAGTGTTGCAGCTTGGTGCGGAGTAGCGCCAATGGCGTTCACGGCAATCTTTTTGCCCTTCAAACCTTGTGCGTTACGAATAGGCGAGCCCTTCTTGACGAGCAAATGAATGCATCCGACGTGGAATCCTTCGACCACCTTGATGTTCACGCCATTTTCGACGGACTGGAAAAAGGCGAAGTCGGAGTTCGTAATCGGATAGGTTCCGTTGTTGAGCCCGATTTTGCGGGTTTCAGCATTTGCCGACACGAATTTCACATCAACACCTTCTTTGGCGAAGAAGCCTGTTTCTTTAGCGACAAAGAACGGCGCAATGCAAAGGGTTCCATCGGAAACGGGGATTTCGACAGAACCGTATTTAAAAGCGGATTCATTGGTAGCGGCAGCCTTTTCGTTTTTTTCTTCTTCGCAGGCGATGAATGCAAATCCCAAAGTAAAAGCGGCTGCGAACGATAGTAATGTTTGGGCTAACTTCATTTATAATCTCCTGTATTGATAGTGTTTTAATGTTTTGATGTACTTGCCTTAATTGCCTGTTCGAAATCGGCGATAATGTCGCGCGGATCTTCGATACCGACGGACACGCGAATCATGTCGTCAGGAATTCCTGCAGCAAGCCTATCCTTCGGCGAAAGCTGGGAATGAGTACTTGTTGCCGGGTGCAGCACGCTTGTGCGAGCATCGCCCACATGCACCACCAAGGCAGCAACTTTCAAGGCCTTCACGAACGAGCGAATGGCAGCCTTGCCTCCCTTGAGGCCAAAGGTCAGCACGCCGCTTCCGCCCTGGTAATCGAAATACTTGCGAATGCGCTTGTTATTCGGGCTAGATTTGAGCGCCGGATAGTTGACCCAGTTTACCGCCGGATGCTTGGAGAGGTATTCCGCCAAGGCCAAGGCGTTAGAACTGTGTTGCGGCATGCGCAAATGCAGCGTTTCAAGGCCCAAGTTCAAAAGGAATGCGTTGAACGGACTTTGGGCGGCACCGAAATCGCGCAAAAATTGGGCGCGGGCCTTGACAATGTAGGCGGCACGGCCAAATTTTTCGGTATAAGAAGTGTTGGCGTATTGCGCATCGGGATTGACAAGATCCGGGAACTTTCCGTTATTCCAGTTGTAATTGCCGCCGTCAATCACGACACCGCCCAAGGCAACGGCATGACCGTCAATGTACTTGGTTGCAGAATGAATGACGATGTTTGCGCCATACTTTAAAGGCTTCACCAAGAACGGCGTTGCAAGCGTGTTATCCACAAAGAACGGCACGTCGAATTCCTTGGCAAGCTTCGAGAACTTTTCAAAATCCAGAACGCCAAGCGCCGGGTTTCCGATCGTTTCGCCGAAGACCAATTTTGTATTCGGGCGGAATGCCTTGCGGAGTTCTGCAATAGGCGCTTCCGGGTCAATGAAAGTCGTTTCGACACCGAGCTTAGAAAGTCGAACATCAAGCAATGTATAGGTCCCGCCATATACCGCCTTGGACGCTACAATGTGATCGCCCGCCTTCACCAAATTCGAAATAGCGAGGAGCACCGCTGACTGGCCCGAAGCCGTTGCGACAGCGCCCACGCCACCCTCCAACTCGGTAATCTTTGCTTCAAAAGCCGCTACCGTCGGGTTGCCCGTACGCGTATACTTATTGCCCGACTGCTTGAGGGCGAAAAGACGTTCTACTTCGTCAACATCTTCGTACTTGTAAGTGGTTGACTGGAAAATCGGCAATACGCGAGGTTCGCCCACTTTCGGCTTCCAGCCCGCCTGCAGGCACTTGGTGCCGAAATTCCAATTTGCCGGATTTGTAACATCTGCTGAAATTTTACTTGAATTTTTTGATGATTTATTTGGCATATGAATCACTCTCCTTATAAATTTTTCAATGCGAAAAATAGAAAGGAGCTTTTGATTATTCCAATACTTTGTTCTTATATCGAATTATCAAATTTTTTTATACCGATGTGACGAAATGTGTTGCTATAATTTTCGAAGATATCTAGATATTAAAAAAGTCTATTAGACATTTGTTTTGCGACTTCTACATTTGGCTCGATGACAAAAAAGTGGCAGTCGGTTTATCGGGCGGTGTAGATTCCGCCCTTTCGGTGTACCTGTTGCAAAAGCAGGGGTACGATGTGGTGGGCCTCACCATGGCAACGTGGGACGGCTCGGTGAATATGCCCGCAGTAGAAGGTCGTGAAGGCTGCTACGGCCCGAACGAAGACAAAAATATTGAAGAAACGAAACTGGTGGCAGACCGCTTGGGAATCCCGCATTATGTGGTTCCTGTTGCCGGCGAATATAAAACTAAGGTACTGGATTATTTCCGCGCCGAATACCGCGCTGGCCGTACTCCGAACCCGGCCAGGTGCTGGTGCTTTACGCTGGCGATGGTGTGGTCGCCTCGGCGATTATTGACAAGTGATTTATTTGCAGTGTCGCAGGAGTGCGGCAATGTAGGCTTTGGCGTAGCGCGATGGCGTTACGCCTTTTCGCATTACGTAGCCGATGGTCATCTTGTCGCGAACGTCAAGGTGCCGCGCGATAATGTTCCTGCCATTGAGCTTGTGGCTGATGACACCCGAACAGATGGTATAACCGTTCAGGCCAATGAGCAGGTTGAAAAGCGTGGCGCGGTCGCGAACCTTGATATTGCGTGGACAGTCGAAATCAATGGCAGTTAGAGGTTCTTCGGCGAAGTAGAAGGAGTTGAAATTGCCTTGTTCGTAGGTCAGGTACGGGTACGGTTTCAAGTCCTCCAGCGTGATTTTTTCTTTTCGCGCAAGTGGGTTGCGTGAAGACATGAACACATGCAGAGGGGTCGCAAAGAGCGGTTCAAAGATCAAATTGTTCTTTTGAATAAGTTTTTTGATGACTTTTTCGTTCTTATCGCTCAAATAAAGTACGCCAATTTCGCTTTTTAGCTTCGCAATATCGTCAATAATTTCGTTAGTTTGTGTTTCCCGGAGCGTAAAATCGTAGCTCGGACCGCCGAATTTTCGAATGACATCGACGAATGCGTTGACCGCAAAAGAGTAGTGCTGGCAGCTCACGGAAAAGATGGTGTTGCCGCCTTTGCCTCCCTTGTAGCGGTCTTCCATGAGGGTTGCCTGTTCCAAGACTTGCCTTGCGTAAGAGAGGAATTCGTCGCCTTCGTTAGTAATCGTGACGCCTTTATTGGAGCGGTTGAAGATGGTAACGCCCATTTCTTCTTCGAGTTCGTGGATAGCTGCCGTAAGGCTCGGTTGCGATATGAATACACGCTTCGATGCTTCGGTGATATTGTGTGTGTCGGCGATGGCGATAGCGTATTTAAGTTGTTGTAAAGTCATAGGGCTTTCTTATAGCTAGTTATCAAATTTACTTTTGTTTGCACCATAGTTTTAAGCTATGGTGAATGCCTAAAAAATAGTATTTTACCGATGATGAAAACGGAGGTATATTTGGCGGCGTAAACGAAAAACAAACAAAAAAGGTAGGTAAAACACTATGAGCAATAAAAAAACATCTGTAATTGGTTTCCCGCGTATCGGTAAGGCCCGTGAACTCAAGTTTGCAAGCGAAAAGTTCTTTAAGGGTGAAATCTCCGAAGCTGAACTCCAGAACGTCGCCGCCGAAATCCGTCAGTATGGTTGGCAGAAGCAGAAGGCCGCTGGCATCGACTTTATTCCCTCGAGCGATTTCTCGTTCTACGATAACGTTCTCGATACCGCATTCTTGTTCGGCATTGTTCCGGAACGCTACAAGAAACTCGAACTTAGCGATCTCGAAAAGTATTTCGCCGCGGCTCACGGTTACCAGGGTGAAAAGGGCGACGTGAAGGCCCTCCCCATGAAGAAGTGGTTCAACACGAACTACCACTACATTGTTCCGGAAATTGATGACGCCTCTGAATTCAAAGTGGACGGTTCCAAGCCGGTGCAGGAATACAACGAAGCGAAGGCTGCCGGAATCCAGACTGTGCCGACTTTGATTGGTGCTTACACGTTCCTCCGCTTGGCCCGCTACAACGGCCAAAAGAAGGCCAAGGATTTTGTTGCCTCTGCAGTCGCTGCTTACGCGAAGGTCGCCGAATTGCTCGCCGCTGCCGGTGCCGAATGGATCAGTTTCGCCGAACCCGCTTTGGTGTTTGACGTGACCGCCGAAGAAAAGGAACTTTTCAAGTCTATTTATGTGGAACTTATCAAGAAGGTGCGTGCTGCAGGCCTCAAGGTTGCCTTGCAGACTTACTTTGGCGATATCCGCGATGTGTACCAGGATGTGGTCGCTCTCGGTTTCGATGCCATCGGTCTTGATTTTGTGGAAGGCCTCAAATCGCTGGAACTTGTAAAGTCCGGTTTCCCGAAAAATACGCTCCTGCTCGCGGGCGTCGTGAACGGCAAGAATATCTGGCGCGCCGATTTCGCACAGAAGAATGCTCTGCTCGCCGAAATCGTGAGTGCTGTCGGTGCCGAAAATGTGGTCGTTGGAACTTCATGCTCGCTGTTGCATGTGCCGTACACGGTTGCCGCCGAACAGAAACTCCCCGCCGAGACACTCCGTCACTTTGCCTTTGCCGAAGAAAAGCTTGCGGAACTTGCCGAGATCGCAAACGGTGACGTTAACGCCCTCGAAAAGAATAAGGCCTTGTTTGCAACTCCGCGTGTGCAGGCTAACGCCAAGGTGCAGGCAGAACTTGCCGCCCTCACCGCCGCTGATTTCGAACGCAAGCCGAGCCGCCTCAAGCGCCGCGAAGTGCAGAAGGCTGAATTCAAGCTGCCCGCATTCCCCACGACTACCATCGGGTCTTTCCCGCAGACGGCCGAAGTCCGTGCAAACCGCGCCGCATTCCGCAAGGGAGAAATTTCCAAGGAACAGTATGTGGAATTCAATCGCAAGAAGATTGCCGAATGCATCAAGCTACAAGAAGAAATCGGCCTCGACGTGATTGTGCACGGCGAATTCGAACGCAACGACATGGTGGAATATTTCGGTTCCAAAATTGACGGATTCGTATTTACGCAGAACGCCTGGGTGCAGAGTTACGGCACCCGCTGCGTGAAGCCGCCTGTAGTTTGGGGCGACGTGAGCCGCAGCGCTCCGATTACCGTCGAATGGTCCGTTTTTGCGCAGAGCTGCACCAAGAAACCGGTGAAGGGCATGCTCACGGGCCCGGTGACGATTCTTAACTGGTCGTTCCCGCGTGAAGATGTTTCGTTGAAGGTGCAGGCGCAGGAAATCGGTTTCGCCATCCGCGACGAAGTCCTGGACCTCGAAAAGAATGGCATTCGCATTATTCAGATTGATGAAGCCGCCCTCCGCGAAAAGCTGCCGCTGCGCAAGAGCGACTGGCACAAGGAATACCTCGACTGGGCTATTCCTGCATTCCGCCTGGTGCATGCGAAGGTCAAGCCCGAAACGCAAATCCACACGCACATGTGCTATAGCGAATTCAACGACATCGTGCGCGATATCGACAACATGGACGCCGATGTAATCACGTTCGAAGCGAGCCGTTCTGACCTCAAGCTGCTTGACGCCCTGAACGAAGCCAAGTTCGAAACGCAGGTGGGGCCGGGCGTGTATGACATTCACTCTCCGCGCGTGCCCTCGGAACAAGAAATTGTGGACGCGCTCCACAAGATTATTGCGAAGGTCCCGCAGCAGAACGTGTGGGTGAACCCCGATTGTGGCCTCAAGACTCGTGGCGAAACCGAAACTACGGCAAGCCTCAAGAACCTCGTGGCCGCCGCGAAAAAACTCCGCAATGAGAACTGAGCGGTTTATTGATGATCCTATACACTTCCTAAACCTCAATTCCCGTGGGCGCTAGCTTGCGGGAATTTCCTGTTTTATCATTATAGTAAAAGGCTATAGCTAGGTAAAAGAAAATAGTATGACTAAATAGCTCAAATTCGGTTGACGGAGGTATAAATTCTTTTTTATATTAAATCCTACAAAAGCAATAGGAAATGTATGATTACTTTATTTGCAAACATATGTTGTGTGTGTCGATGTCGGGCGGG
>FLNZ01005238.1_pt1 | contig 22811 bp, 16 predicted proteins | sample 1140391 | NCBI WGS metagenome assembly FLNZ01 (sample SAMEA3878171, study PRJEB12797) | bioreactor metagenome | biome: Moose rumen | place: Sweden | collected 2011-10
CCATTGAACAAGCAGGAACTTCTTAATGCCACATATAGCGGCCCATTTGTGACAGAGGCCAAGAAAGTCTATAGCAACTCCCGTAGCCCGCAATTGCAGAAGTGGGGATGCTACATCAAAGGCAATGCCAACCGGCAGGACATCCTTCATGCTGCACTTGCTTGGGTGGCAAAAGGAGAAGAGAACATTGGCGGCTACATGAGCCAGCACCGCTACGAAAATAGCATAGAGGAACTACAGACCTATTTCGACACGGTGATAGAATGGGCTAAAACTTTGTTCGGTGAGACAAAAGATGAAATGAGAGGTTTGGAATGGGGCGCCTTCTATGAGAAGTATCACTCCAATTCATACAACCCAGCCAAGTTGCAACAGCGAGTGAACGAACTGTATGCTGACGAGTATGTGACAAACAAGCGCGGTATCTTTGAATATGTGCTCGGTGGAGAAATAGACCAGTATCTGCTTAACATCCGTATCTTTGAGGACAGCGTGAAGAAAACGGCGTATGCCCGTCAGACAAACGAGGCCCGTGAGCAAGGTGTCAGCAACTGCCCGGAGTGCGCCAAAGGACATGAGAATGTACGCACCAAGATTTACAAGTTCAACGAGATGGATGCCGACCACGTGACGGCATGGAGCAAGGGCGGCGCAACTTCGATTGAGAACTGCCAGATGCTGTGCAAGACGCACAACAGGGCGAAAGGGAATAGATAAAAAACAGACGAGATATGGCAAAAGAACAGTTTAGCAGAACAAAAGCCTGCGCAACCAAAACGTTGTATGCAGTAATGAAAGAAATGGTTCATCGTGGTGGAAGCATTCCTGCAAAAGAGATATATCCTTTCGTCAACGAAAATGTTGCACTTACTGATTGGGAACGAGAACCTGCGGGAAAGATGCAGTATATTCGTTGGACTAATAGTTTTCAGTTCTATTCTATAGACTATCAGAAGGCAGGATTCATAGTGAAGAAAAACGGGACTTGGTATATTACACCAGAGGGAGAAAAAGTTCTAAAGAAAAGCCCAGAAGATGTAATGAACTTGGCAAGAACCGCCTACATAGAATGGAAGAAACTGCGTGATATTGAAGTTGGGCCAGATGATGAGCCTACGGATGAAACTGCAGAGAAAGACAACTCCATGAATCTTGATTTATTAGAGTCAGATGCAAGAGAGGGTATTAAACGCTACATAGTTTCAAAAAGCCCCTACGAGTTTCAAGACTTAGTGGCAGCCTTGCTTCGTGCCATGGGTTATCACACTCCTTTTGTCGCTCCCAAAGGAAAAGATGGCGGCATTGATATTATTGCCTACTTAGACCCGCTGGGCGCACAAACGCCACGCATCAAAGTACAAGTAAAGCATAAGCCCGACACAGCCATTGGAGCCTCAGAAGTTCGTGCGTTGTCTGGAGTACTAAAGGCTGGCGACATAGCATTGTTCGTTACAAGTGGTACATATTCTGCCGATGCTCGTAATGCTGCTTCAGGAAACGACAAGTTCCTCCGTCTAATTGACGGCGACGAGTTTATTGAAATGTGGCAGGAGTATTACGACAAGATGACTGATGATGACAAGAATATGCTGCCACTAAAGCGGATTTCTTTCTTGGGTAATAATGAGTAATGTGCAGATTAGTTAGAAAATCATTTAATTGGAATAAAGGATGGATATGATATTATGCTGTATTGACTGGAATGCTTTAACGGCTATTGGTACTTTTCTGTTAGCTTTGGCAACATTTGTTTCTATTTGGCAGACAAGAAAGCAGAGAGAAGAAGATCTACGAGCAAGGATTGATTGTAGTATTATAGAATGGCATAATTGTTACTTCTTCAAAATACAAAATCTTGGAAGGAGTTTAGCCTATAACATACAATTAAAATTCGAGGGTAATCCGATTGTTACAAATCCATATCGGTCATTAACGGAATTATTTGTAGAGTTGCAAAACAAGAAACTTATGTTGAGTCCTGGAGCAAATACTTATTTTCTGTTAATCCCTAAAGAACAAAGCCAATTAGAATGGACAAATATTGATAAAAAAGAATGGCAATCAACAGATAACATAACGGAATGGATAAGTAAGATTGAAAATGATAAAATTGAATTAACTGGAACTTACAACGATAAGTATTCAATTAATATAAAAATGAGCATTAGAGAATTCTTAGCAAATGGCTCGGTAAATGTTATGGAGCCTCTTGCGGAGATAGCAGAATCTTTAAGTTCTAACGGAGAAGATGAACAGACTATACAAAAGTCTCTCTATAGAATAAGTATGAATCAGCATCAACCATCAGTAGAAAAGTCATAAAAGAGAGTTAACAAAGTGCTTCACGACGAGAATAATTCCATTAGTATAAAAGAAAAGGTCTAATTATTGTGTGTTATGGAGAATAAGCCAAAGACAAAGAAAGAGTGTTTTGCCCAGTTGGACGAAATGTTGAGTGAGACAGACAAAAAGGCCATCATAGAAGCGGAAGACCTTTTTGAGTTTCATTTTACTCTCGGCTTGTGGATTCGCAACAACTGGTTATACGACCGCAGCGAAGAAGAACTGGAATTGCTCAGTAAGGCATTCGGCGTAAATGTGCCGTTTTTTGAGGCAGACGAATTATCGTCGGCAATATTGGAAGCATATAAAAAGCATTTGAAGAGATAGAATGGGTCACCTGCATAACCGCGTGGATTAACCGAAAATCTTGATCAGCCTAAAGATGAAGAATTTCTTGTCAATCACCCCGAGTAATGGGGATATGGTAAATGATATAGGAATCCTATACCATATTTATATAGCAAAAGGAGCATCCGATGTTCGGATGCTCCTTTTGCTATAAATAGAGTAAGTCTTACTCATTGCTCCAATCTTCCTGCGTCTTGCGGACGTAGGTCTTGTAGCGGAGTTGGGCCATCTTCTGAGCCTCGGCGAAGAGTTCCTCGGCCTCGTTGGGATAGGCCTTCTTGACGGAGAGATAGCGGACCTCGCCGAGCAGGAAGTCGTGGAAGTCGGCCCAGTTCGGCTCCTTAGAGTCGAGGCTGAACGGATTCTTGCCTTCCTCAGCCAGAGCGGGATTGTAACGCCACAGGTGCCAGTAACCGCAAGCCACAGCCTTCTTCTCCTCAGCCTGGCTCTTGCCCATACCGCCCTTGGCCTTCAGACCGTGGTTGATACAGGGAGCGTAGGCGATGACGATAGATGGGCCGTGCCAAGCCTCGGCCTCACGGATGGCCTTCAGGGTCTGAGCGTGGTCAGCACCCATGGCAATCTGTGCGACATAGACGTAGCCGTAAGTGGTGGCAATCATACCGAGGTCCTTCTTGCGGATGCGCTTACCCTGAGCAGCGAACTGAGCGATGGCGCCGAGCGGAGTAGCCTTCGAAGCCTGACCACCAGTGTTGGAGTAAACCTCAGTATCGAGCACGAGGATGTTCACATCTTCTCCGGAAGCGATGACGTGGTCGAGACCGCCGTAACCGATGTCGTAAGAGGCACCATCACCACCAATGATCCACTGTGAGCGCTTTACGAGGTAGTGGTCGAGGGTCTGCAGTTCCTTGCAAACGGGGCAGCCCTTCTCTGCGCCGGCTGCGATGAGGGCGCGGAGCTTCGGAGCGATTTCCTTGGTTTTGTCGGCGTCCTCCTTGTTGGCAATCCATTCCTCGGCGAGGGACTTGAATTCCTCGGAAGAACCCTCGGACGCGGCGGCTTCCTGCAGCAACTTGGCTACGCGCTCCTTCATCTTCTTGTTACCGAGGGCCATACCGAGACCGAACTCGCAGAAGTCCTCGAACAGGGAGTTGTTGAAGACTGGACCCTGACCCTTCTCGTTCTTGGTATAAGGAGTAGAAGGAATAGAAGCAGAGTAGATAGACGAGCAACCGGTAGCGTTGGCAATCATCTGACGGTCGCCGAACAACTGGCTGATGAGTTTCACGTAAGGAGTCTCACCGCAACCAGAGCAAGCGCCGGAGAACTCGAACAGCGGCTGTGCGAACTGAGAGTTCTTAACGTTCGAGCGGATGTCAACGAGGTGCTGCTTCGAGGGAACCTTAACCAGTTTGTCCCAGTCGGCAGCCATCTTCTTCATGTCGGCTGCATCGGGGTTGAACGGAGCCATTGTGAGAGCCTTGCCGAGTTTCGGGTTGCCCGGGCAGATGTCGGCACAGTTGCCGCAACCCAGACAGTCGAGCACGCTGGGCTCGATGACGAAGTGCATACCCTTCATGGCAGCAGGAGCCTTCATTTCGAGGGTCGGGATTTCAAATCCCTCCAACTCTGCGTCGGTGAGGACGAACGGACGGATGGCTGCGTGAGGACAGATGTAAGCACACTGGTTACACTGGATACAGTTGTCCTTGTTCCATACGGGAACGAATGCCTCTACGCCGCGCTTCTCGTAAGCGGCTGTACCAACCTCCCAAGAACCGTCAACGGTGCCGTGCTTCACGAAGTCGCTGACCTTCAGCAGGTCACCGGCCTGAGCGTTGATAGGACGAACGAGTTCCTTCACGAATGCGGGAGCGTTGTCTTGCTTCTCCTCGTCAGCAGGCAGATTTGCCCACTCAGGCTTCACAGTCAACTGAACATACTCACCACCACGATCGATAGCAGCATAGTTCTTGTCAACCACATCCTGACCTTTAGCGCCGTAAGACTTCAAGGCGGCAGCCTTCATTTTCTCGACAGCCAGTTCAACAGGGATCACCTCAGTGATACGGAAGAAGGCCGACTGCAGAATAGTGTTGGTGCGGTTGCCAAGACCAATCTCCTGAGCGATCTTCGTAGCGTTGATGGTGTAGACAGTGATATTGTTTTCTGCGAAGTATTTCTTAACCTTGTTAGGCATGAACTTCTCCAGTTCGTCAGCATCGAAGATGGTGTTCAGCAGGAACTGACCGTTCTTCTGCAAACCGCGAGTGACGTCGTACATGTGCAGGTAAGCCTGAACGTGGCAAGCCACGAAGTTAGGTGTAGTTACCAAATATGTAGAGCGGATTGGCGTGTCACCGAAACGCAGGTGCGAGCAGGTGAAGCCTCCCGACTTCTTCGAGTCGTAAGAGAAGTAGGCCTGGCAGTATTTGTCAGTGTTGTCACCGATAATCTTCACTGAGTTCTTGTTTGCACCAACGGTACCATCAGCACCCAGACCGAAGAACTTGGCCTGGAACATGCCTGCGCCACCGAGAGCAATCTCTGGAACTTCTGGCAGAGAAGTGAAAGTGACATCGTCTACAATACCTATTGTGAAGTGGTTCTTGGGCTCGGGCATAGCGAGGTTGTTGAACACGCTGATGATCTGAGCAGGAGTCGTGTCGTGAGAACCGAGACCGTAGCGGCCGCCAACGATGAGAGGACGGTCCTCAACATCATAGTAAGCATCCTTAACGTCGAGGTACAGAGGTTCGCCGTTAGCACCGGGCTCCTTCGTGCGGTCGAGCACAGCGATGCGCTTCACGCTCTTGGGAACAGAAGCCAGCAAGTGCTTCACGCTGAACGGACGATAGAGGTGAACGCTGATCATACCCACCTTCTGGCCGTTGGCGTTCAGGTAGTCGATAGCCTCGCGGGCGGCGTCGGTAGCCGAACCCATCAGGATAATCATGCGGTCGGCATCCTCGGCACCGTAGTAAGAGAAGAGGTGATACTCGCGGCCTGTAATCTTGCTGAGTTCGCCAAGATACTTCTCAACTACCTCTGGCACAGAGTCGTAGTAAGGATTGCAAGCCTCGCGGTGTGTGAAGAAAGTCTCCGGATTCTCAGCAGTACCGCGTGTGATAGGACGCTCTGGCGACATGGCACGGTCGCGGAAGCGCTTGATATATTCTTCCTTAACGAGAGGACGAACATCCTCCTGGTCAAGCAGTTCAATCTTGTGGTACTCGTGAGATGTACGGAAACCGTCGAAGAAGTTAACAAATGGTACGCAGGTCTCAAGAGAAGCAAGGTGAGCAGCGGCGGTCATGTCCATAACCTCCTGAACAGAACCCTCGCAGAGCATGGCGAAACCAGTCTGGCGGCAAGCCATCACGTCCTGGTGGTCACCGAAGATACAGAGTGAGTGAGAGGCAAGCGTACGAGCAGAAACGTCGAATACGCAAGGGATCAGTTCACCTGCAATTTTGTACATGTTGGGGATCATCAGCAGAAGACCCTGAGAAGCGGTGAAGGTGGTGGTCAGCGCACCAGCCTGCAGCGAGCCGTGAACGGCACCGGCAGCACCGGCCTCCGACTGCATTTCCTGCACACTTACAGTCTGTCCCCACAGGTTCTTGCGACCGCGGGCAGCCCACTCGTCAACGTGCTCCGCCATAGGCGAAGACGGGGTGATGGGGTAGATTGCTGCTACCTCCGAGAACATGTAACTCACGTGAGCCGCAGCCTCGTTACCATCACAGGTGATAAATTTTTTTTCTTTAGCCATTTGTTTAGATAGTTAAATGTATGATTTAGAACTTTTAGTACCTGAAAATGATGATTTGTTTTAGAACGTGTGCAAAGTTACGCAGTTTTCCACGTAATTGCAAAGCCGAGTTTGCAAAATAATCCAAAAGCCGTTTGTTTTTGTTTTGTCTAAATAAGAAAAAGGTAAATCAACGCTAAATCAGGTTGAAATCTTTGGTATGGTCGACGCGTCTTCTGCAGTAATTTTAAGCGATATTATTGCAGTAAAAAAAAGTTAAATTCAAAAAAAATCCACTTTAACATGTAGGTAAGTTATTTATTCTTTCTACCTTTGCAGTCGCTTATCGGGATTTAGCGCAGTTGGTAGCGCACACGTCTGGGGGGCGCGAGGTCGCTGGTTCGAGTCCAGTAATCCCGACAGAGAAAGAGAGAAGCAGTAATCTTCATGGGTTTGCTGCTTCTCTTGTTTTTATGTCTGTTGGTGCGTTGCCGACGGTCTACAGTTTGCCCTGATCTCCAAGATAAGAGTCCTTGAATCCGAGGAAGTAGAGCACTCCGTCCAGTCCGAGGCTTGAAATGCTCTGCTGTGCATTGGCAACGACACGTGGTTTCGCGTGGAAGGCGATGCCGAGTCCTGCCTCGCTTATCATAGGAAGGTCGTTGGCGCCGTCGCCTACGGCAATGGTCTGCGCAAGGTTGACTTTCTCCACTTGCGCAATCAGTTTCAGGAGTTCTGCTTTGCGGTGGCCGTCGACCACTTCGCCGACATAGCGTCCTGTAAGTTTTCCGTCGTCGCCTATCTCCAGTTCGTTGGCATACACGTAGTCGATGCCATATCGCCGCTGCAGGTATTCGCCGAAGTAGGTAAATCCGCCCGACAATATTGCAATCTTGTATCCGCAACGTTTCAGAATGGTCATAAGCCTGTCTACACCCTCGGTGATGGGCAGATGTTCGGCAATGTCCTGCATTACGCTGACATCAAGTCCTTTCAGCAGAGCCACTCGTCGCGTGAAACTTTCCTTGAAGTCTATTTCGCCCCGCATGGCGCTCTCTGTAATCGCCCTTACCTCTGCTCCCACGCCATTGCGCTCGGCCATTTCGTCGATACACTCCGTCTGTATGAGCGTTGAGTCCATGTCGAAACAGATGAGCCGTCGCATGCGTCGGAACATGTCGTCGCGCTGGAACGAGAAGTCAATCTCCAGTTCGTTTGACAACTGCATGAGTCGCGACTGCATTTCCTGCCGGTTGCGTGGCTCGCCGCGCAGAGAGAATTCTATGCACGCTCTGATATGAGTGGCTGGCTGGCGTATACTCTTGCGACCAGTAAGACGTATGATGCTGTCGATGTTCAGTCCTTGTTCGGCAATGACGCTTGTTGCTGCCTCAATCTGGCGTGCTGCCAGTTGGCGTCCCATAACCATGAGGATGTATCTGTTCTTGCCTTGATGGCCGACCCAGTCTTCATATTCGTCGTCGCTGATAGGCGAGAAACCGATGTTAACCCCCAGTTCGGTAGCCTTGAAAAGCAGTTCTTTCATGGCAAGACCTGAGAGCATTTCGTCCATGCGTATGAGAATTCCGAGCGACAGTGTGGAATGAATATCAGCCTGTCCGATGTCAAGAATCTGAGCGTCGTATTTGGCGAGGATTCCCATTACTGAGGCTGTCAGACCAGGTCGGTCCTGACCTGTGATGCGTACTAATATCTGTTCTTCTTTCATTGTGTTTTCCCGATAATGGTATAAGTAGTTAGAATTACTCTATTTCAGAAAGTCGTTGAAGTATTGTGTTATCCGCTCGTGCAGATGTACCGAAGCATGGCCGCGCATGTTGTGTGGCTCGCCTGGGTAGACAAAGAAGTCGGGCTGTGTGCCAGCCTTGATGCAGGCATCGATAAACGACAGACAGTGCTGCGGCACAACGGTATCGTCGTTATAGCCTGTGATAATCTGAAGTTTTCCCTTCAGCATGCCGGCCTTGTCGACAAGCGACGTCCTGGCATAGCCGTCAGGGTTTTGCTGTGGCGTATCCATGTAGCGCTCGCCATACATGACCTCATACCATTTCCAGTCAATCACAGGTCCTCCGGCCACGCCTACCTTGAAGACGTCAGGATAGTTGGTCATCAGGGAAATGGTCATAAACCCTCCAAACGACCAGCCGTGTACGCCCATTCTTTCCTGATCAACATACGGCAGGCTCTTCAGAAACTTCACACCTTCCATCTGATCCTGCATTTCAGTCTGTCCGAGTTGGCGGAATGTAGCCTGCTCGAAATCGCGGCCGCGATTTTCAGAGCCTCTGTTGTCAAGGGCAAACACAATGTAGCCCTGTTGTGCCATGTATGTTTCCCACGAGCGGCTGCTATAGTGCCATGATGCATCTACAAGGTGTGCGTGTGGCCCGCCATAGACATATACAACGGCAGGATATTTTACAGAAGTGTCAGAAGGGTTGAAACCATGCGGTTTTACGATGCGGTAGTAGAGATCGGTCTTTCCGTCGGCCGCCTTGATGCTGCCGCTCTCGAAAACAGGTTGTTCGTAGTCGGTCCACGGGTCTGTAGCGGTGAGCAGAGTGTGCGAAGGCTTGCCAACTTCGCCTACGGTAATTACGCGCGGCACGTCGGGTTCGGAATATTTGTCGTAAATATTCCGGCCGCTCTCTGAAAGAACTGCGCGATGCACTCCGCGCCGGTTGTCAAGAGGTGTGCGCATACCCGTTTTTACGCTGACGCTATAGATATTGCGCTGCAGGGGGTGCTCCTCGTTGGAAGCAATGATGATATTCCTGTGTTTGGTGTCAAACCCCATCAGTTCCATTACGACAAATGGCCCTTTCGTGACTTGACGCTCCAGCGTTCCGTCCACATTATATAAGTAGAGGTGGTTGTAGCCGTCGCGCTGGCTCTGCGCAATGAAACGCGTGTCATCCCATGGCAGGAAGGCGATAGGGTGCAGCGGCTCGACATATTTATCGTGCTGCTCGCTGTAGAGTACAGCCTTGCGCTCACCGGTATGTGCGTCGTAGGCAACGAGACTGCAGTTGTTCTGGTCGCGGTTTAGTTCGTAGAGATATATCGTCCTTTCGTCGGGGCTCCACGAAATGTTGCTGAAGTATACGGGCGCCGGCTCGGTCAGAGAGGCGTCGGAAGTAGCGTTTGAAACGGGCGTCTGCAGATATACAATGCTCTTTGAAGTTACGTTGTACACCCCAATCGTCACGCTATGGCTTTGTTCGCCAGCCATGGGATATTTGTCGGGTTCGCAGGTTGCAATCCTGTTGAAGATATCCACTTGCGGATAGTCGCTGACCAGCGTCTGGTCCATGCGATAGAATGCCAGCAGATTGCCGTCGGGGCTCCAGAATGTTCCCTTTGAAATGCCAAATTCGTTGCGGTGAACTGACTGGCCGTAGACAATGTTACGGGAGCCGTCCGTGGTCAGTTGGCGCTCATCGCCTGACGCCGTGCGGACGTAAAGTTGGCTGTCGCGCACGTAGGCCACGTTGCGCGACTTGCTGTTCCAGTCGGAGTGTTGCTCGCCGGTGCAGTCCTGCTGCCATATCGTCTTGTGTTGTTTCCAGTCGTACAGTATGCGGCGCTTGGAGTTGCTGAGCAATACAAGAGTCTGCCCGGCATAAGGGTAGCCTGCCGAGTAGGCAGAGTGGAAGTCTTCGCTGATTTCTTCTGTCGTGAACAGTCGGGAGCGGCGGCCGTTGCGGTCGATGGTTCCGCCCTCGGCAGCATCCTGATACATCAACTGGTCGCCCCACCACGTAAGCCACAGGTTGCGCGGCACCATGTTGCGGTAGTTGGTGCCTCCATAGTTAAGGTCTTCGAGCGTAAAGAGTTTCTTCTCTTGTGCTGTCATGGGTGTGGCTACGTGAAGCATTAGTACCACTGCAGTGCAGAAGTTTCTAATCCATGCCATGGTCAAATCTCCTGTTTTTCTTGTCGTCGCGCCGTGCGTCTTTGCCGCGCTGTCGCTCAATAGACTGGAAGCGGAAAGAGCGTATGTCGGCATTGGCGTTCTCTGCCTGTTCCTCCATGCGCTGTTTGAACTCGCGGTTTTGCTTGAAGCGCCGCTTTTCGGCCATCTGGCGTTTCTCCTCCTCGGTTTTTACCGTACCTCCTTCTTCGCGGAATACTCGCATCTTGCCGTCAAACATCTGGTAGCGACGGAATTCACATTCCAGCGAGCCATTATAGAGAGGTATCTTGATGCTTGGCTTCAGCCCTATCTGCTCAAAACATTCTTCACGGTAACTCAGCACCCACGCATCGTTGCCGATGAACTGGTGTTTGAAGCGCTCGCCAATCATTTTGTACGTTGCCATGAGATTAGGCGTGGAAATGCGCTCTCCGTATGGAGGATTGGTCACGATGATGCTCCTTTCCTTTGGCTGCAGGAAGTTTTTGAAGTCTTGCTCAGCGATTGTTATGTCCTTGGTTAGTCCTGCGGCACGAGCGTTAAGACGAGCAGTGTTTACGGCCTTGATGTCTATGTCGTATCCGTAGATGTGATGGGCAAACGGCCGCTCCTTTGAGTCGTCGTTGTAAATGCTGTCAAAAAGTTCGCTGTCAAAGTCGGGCCACTTCTCGAAGGCAAATTCCTTGCGGAACAGGCCGGGAGCCATGTTGTGTGCAATAAGGGCTGCCTCAATAAGCAGTGTACCTGAGCCGCACATCGGGTCGATAAAGTCACATTCGCCATGCCATCCCGTCATAAGTATCATTCCGGCGGCCAGAACTTCGTTGAGCGGTGCTTCGACCGACTCCTGACGATAGCCACGGCGGTGGAGAGACTCGCCGCTTGAGTCGAGGGAGAGAGTACAGCGGTCGTCGGCAATATGGATGTGAAGACGGGTGTCAGGGTTGGTAATGCTTATGTTAGGGCGTTTGCCTGTCTTCTCGCGAAACTGGTCGACAATGGCATCCTTCACCTTGTATGCAACAAACTTTGAATGGCGGAACTCGTCGCTGAAAACCACGGAGTCGACGGCAAACGTCTTCTCAAGGGAAAGGTATTCCGACCAGTCTACTGACTTCACACCTTCATACACGTCTTCGGCAGACAATGCGCGGAAGTGCTTGATGGGCTTTAGAACACGAATGGCGGTGTGCAGTTGGAAATTGGCGCGGTACATCATTTCCTTGTCGCCGGAAAACGTCACCATGCGACGTCCTATCTTAACATTGTTTGCGCCTAAGTCAGTTAGTTCTCTTGCCAAAACGGGCTCCAGCCCCATGAATGTCTTGGCAATCAGTTCAAACTCTTGTGTCATCGAAAGTGTTATTTTTGCAGTGCAAAGGTAAGAATAAGCAAATGAACTGCAAAAGAAAAGCCGCCTTTTTATTTTTTGGTCTGTTTTTTTGCCAGCGCTGTTTTAATTTTTGCCAGCGCTGTTTTAATTTTTGCCAGCGCTGTTTTAATTTTCGTAAACACTGTTTTTATTTTCGTAAACACTGCTTTAATTTTTTTATTTGCTGTTTTTGTTTTTTTATTTAGCCTTTTTATGCTAATTATAAATCTTTTACTTACCTTTGCCACACATTCATTTATTTATAGTCAGGCTATGACGGGCAATATGCTGCTATTTTCAATACAATCGGTTTTCCAGAGTGACTATAGGGTGTGGATTTTTGCCGGCCCGGTGATTATTGCCGCCATAGTTTTGTGGATTTGGCAGATACTACAGCATAGGAAACTCGTAGCCGAACTCGCCATGATGAGCAAGATGAAGCGCCACAACATAGAATATGAGTTGGTGCTGAAGGCTATGAAGTTGTCCACATGGCGTATAGACGTGCCAACGCGTAGCGTGACGTTCGAGAGCGACTACAGAGAGCGCTCGGACAATATCATTCCCTCTCCTGGAGCCAGCGTAGACAGTATCAGTGCCTGCTTGATGCCTGAATACGAACATCGCGTGAAGAAATCCCTGGACGATATTATGTCTGGAAGGATAGAAGACTTACATGAGCAATACCAGATGCAAGTTCCTCATAGCGACAAGAGTTACTGGGCGGAAAGTTATGCCACTGTCGACAAGCGCGACATTGAGGGCAAGCCGCTGACCATTGTCGGGACAACCATGCGCATTGACGGCCAGAAGGAGATAGAGCAGGCGCTGATCACCGCCCGTAACCAGGCTGAGGAGAGCGAGCGCCTGAAGACGGCTTTCCTTGCTAACATAAGCCACGAGATACGCACCCCTCTTAATGCCATTGTCGGCTTCAGCGACGTGTTGCCTATGGCGCAGACTGACGAAGAGCGCAATGAACTGATTTCGCTTATCAAGCAAAACAATGCTCACTTGCTGCGGCTCTTTGACGATATGGTGAACATGTCGAAACTCGAGGCCGGCGGCAATAAGTCGCTCAACAAGACACAATTTGCTCTTATGCCGCTCTTCGCGGAACTCGTCGACAAGTATAAGCCTGCATGTGCCGAGAAGAACCTGGTGCTGACAGTTGATGACAATGGCGGCAGCGACTTGTCGGTAGTGACAGACCGGGATCGACTGAAGGAGATACTCAACCAGTACCTGAACAATGCTGTGAAGTTTACGTCGCAGGGAAGCATAAAGATAGGAGCCGAAAAAACTCAAAAAGCATTGCGCCTATACGTCAGCGATACCGGCAAGGGCATACCGGCAGACCGCTGCGACGAGCGCCTGTTCGAGCGCTTTGTCAAGGTGGACGAGTTTGTGCCTGGTACTGGTCTCGGGCTCAGCATCTGCCGCAGTATCGCGACCAATCTCGGAGGTGTCGTCGGCGTGGAGTCGACACTCTCAAAGGGATCGACGTTCTGGGTTGACCTGCCTCTGAATTGAGAGCAGTGATAAAAGTTAACGCGCGTTAAACCGCGCGCGCAAATGTGTAAAAAAGTAAAATCATAACCATGAAAAATAAAATAACATGTAAAGTTTTGTCTTGTTTTAAAAATCTCAGTTAACTTTGCATGCCTTTTAGCAACATGAGAAACATATATTCGGAGGAATAAAACCAAAATAAAAAATACAGAAATGAAAAAATCAAACGTGAAGCCTGCCGAAGGCAGACTGGGCATTATGGTAGTAGGCTGTGGAGCAGTATCAACTACGTTTATGACTGGTGTGCTCATGGCACGCAAGGGGTTGACAAAGCCTGTCGGCTCGATGACTCAGTATGACAAAATCCGTATTGGTCGCGGCGAAGACAAGAAATATCTTCATTACAAGGATATCGTGCCCATCGCGAAGTTGGACGATATCGTTTTTGGCACATGGGATGTATATCCGCAGAATGCATATCAGGCAGCAATGTATGCTGAGGTGCTGAAGGAGAAGGATATAGAGCCGGTACGTGACGAGTTGGAGAAGATAGTGCCCCTCAAGGCAGCATTTGACAAGAACTACGCAAAGCGCCTCGACGGTGACAATGTGAAGCAGTGCAGCAGCCGCTGGGACATGGTGGAGCAACTGCGTGCTGACATCCGCCAGTTTAAGGAAGCCAACAATTGTTCGCGTATTGTCGTGCTTTGGGCCGCTTCAACAGAGATTTATGTGCCTGTCGACGAGAAAGTGCACTATCACCTGTCAGACCTTGAGGCTGCAATGAAGGCTAACGACTGTGAGCACGTTGCCCCGTCTATGTGCTACGCATACGCCGCACTGTCGGAAGGTGCTCCGTTTATCATGGGCGCACCCAACACAACCGTGGACATTCCTGCAATGTGGGAACTTGCTGAGAAGACAAAGATGCCTATTGCCGGCAAGGATTTCAAGACAGGACAGACGCTTGTCAAGTCGGGCTTCGCTCCTATCATCGGTACGCGCTGCCTTGGATTGAACGGATGGTTCTCTACAAACATCCTCGGCAATCGTGACGGACTGGTGCTCGACGAGCCTGCCAACTTCCGTACGAAGGAAGTGTCAAAACTCTCTACGCTTGAGACCATCCTGAAGCCCGACGTGCAGCCAGACCTGTACGGTCACGGCAATGACGAAGACACGCAGTATTATCATAAAGTGCGCATCAATTACTATCCACCGCGCAACGACAACAAGGAAGGCTGGGACAATATTGACATCTTCGGATGGATGGGATACCCCATGCAGATAAAGATAAACTTCCTCTGCCGTGACAGTATTCTGGCTGCTCCTCTGTGTCTTGACCTCTGTCTGCTCAGCGACCTGGCAGCACGCGCCGGCCGCTATGGCACGCAGCGCTTCCTCTCCTTCTTCCTGAAGAGCCCAATGCACGACTACACACAGGGAGAAGAGGCCGTCAACAATCTCTATCAGCAGTATACCATGCTGAAGAATGCTATCCGCGAGATGGGTGGCTACGAGGCTGACGAGGAGATAGACTAAAGGCTTCTGATTACAGGGAAATTCCTATTGAGCGCATGGCACTTTGTGCTATGCGCTCATATATTATTCCCAACTGGGCAAAACGCTGCAGACTCTGCAGGGCGGCCTTGCGCAGTGAAATGCTCTGGCTTTGCAGCGCCGACAAAGCCTGGTCAACAAATTCGTTGATGCCACGCTCGTTCGGTTCCTGGCCTTTCATAAAAAGACGCGTTATTACCAGAAAACCGCAATATTGGTATAATTCTTTGTCTGACGCCATCCACTGGTAAGCCTTTTCACCGGCGTATGGCAATTCCTGATATAAATTGAAAGAGGCTTGTTCGGCTATTTCCTGTTGAGTGGTCTGCTCCATCCAGATGTCGACAACCTCGGAAAGCATCTCTTCTGCTGGCATAAGCATCGTTGCAAGTATCTTGCACTCTCTGACGTTCTCCTTCCACAAGGCAATGGCCAGGTGATAGTCCTTGCCTATTTCCCTGGCCTGTTGCTGTAGCATCGGAATCGTTGCTCCCCAGTTGAGTCTATAGTTTACACCCTTGTCGCGCATCGACTGTGCTGTCTTTCCGTCCATAAGCAGTCGGAAAGACTGCTTTATTTCCTTCACCTTCTGAGCGATGGCCTCCGTGTTTGCTGTTTTGTTCATCCCTCGCGCGCGCGTAATTATATTAAGGTGGCGTAATCCGCACTGTATCGCAGCATTTGCTGTGCGTAACTCTCTGAGTAGTCGAGAGTAACGTCTACAATGTTGCCATTTTCGTCTTTTACTGCAGTCATTCGTGGATTGATAAATCCTTTGTAAGGTGCTAAATCGAGTTTCTTATAACGCTGTAGCACTTCGTTATGAATGTCAGAATTTATCTCAACGCCGTATTTCTCCACAAGATTCTTTGCTGCTTCATAGTCTCCCTCGCTTTTTATCCGCTGTATTTCAGCCAACAGGGTGGCAAAAAGCGTGCGGAGTGCTTCGTAATCGGTTATTTTAACAAAGGTTTTGCCGTCTTTTTTCTCCAAAGAAATGGCATTGCCATTGTCATAGCACCAATGGGCAATGAGCGCCCTGTTTCGCATGTGAGCCTCTTCAATCTTGTTGCCCAGTTCAATGCGTATCAACTGAGTGAGCAGGCCGTTCATAATGTAACTATAGTATTGCGCCTTGTACGCTTCGCCGTCTGGCAGTAGTCCCAACTCTGTCATTTTTCGGTCTGCGATATAATACAGACCAAACAAGTCAGCCCTTGCTTCTTCTATGGTGTTTCCGTATGCCTTTAAGGCGTCGGGGTCAGTGCCAGGAAGCAGTTGGCCGCTGCCATGGCCAAGACATTCGTGCAGGTCGGTGTGCAAGTCGTCGCAGCAGTCGCCGTATTTGTCAATAAGTTGCAGCGTTTCCTTGTCAATAACAAATTCTTCCTTAAAACCGTTTCCGTGCGACGCTTTATTATAGGCTTCGGTAATGTTGCTTATTGTTATGCTTTTGCTACCATGCTCTGCACGTATCCAGTCAGCGTTTGGAAGATTTATGCCTATTGCCGTGGACGGATATTCGTCGCCTCCAAGCATTGCGGCATTGATAGCATTTGCCACTACGCCTTTCACCTCTTTCTTACGGAAGCGTGGATCTACCGGCGAATTGTCTTCAAACCATTGCGCGTTGTTGCTGATAGTTTTTGTGCGGCGTGTGGCTTCCAAATCTTTGTATTCTACTATTCCTTCCCACGTTCCTTTCAGCCCGAGAGGGTCGCCATAAACTTCTATAAAGCCATTGACAAAGTCTATCCTTCCTTCGTGTTCTCCAACCCACTCAATACAGTAGTCGTTGAAGACGCTGAGTTTTCCGGTCTCGTAGTATTCTATCAGCAATTCTATGACATGTGCCTGCCGACGGTTTTCAGCCACTTCCAAAGCCTTGCGCAGCCAGTAAACAATGTGGCGAATGGCATTGGCATATTTCCCGGAGGCGCTCCATACGTCTTCGCGGATGGTACCGTCGTCATCTTTTACCAGTGTAGAGTTTAGTCCGAATGAAATTGGCTTGCCGCCGTTGTATTCATCTTTTTGTTGTCTGTAGAAACTCTCTGCTTCTTCCTGCGTAACCTCCTGATAGAAGTTGCATGCTGACGTAGCCACAAGATCCTCGCCGTCGGTCTTGTTTACACGCTTTGGCATGACACCGGCATTGAAAATCACGGGAAACAGTTCGCCGCACATTTGTTCCACAGTCTCTCCCGAGCGGAGAGGCAGTCGGGTGGGGTTCACCTGCTGTACGATGCTGCGCAGGTAATTGCGACTAAATCCTGGCTTGAACTTTTCGCATCCGTAGTGATGATGTATTCCATTGGAAAACCACACTCTTTTCAGGTACGTTTCAAGTGCAAGGAAATCGGCAGTGCTGTGGTCAATGGTCAAATCGGTGTAAATAGCCTCGAGCATCTTGCGGATACGCAGGTTGTAACGGCCAAACTGGTCAAAAGTAATGTCGCGGCCATACAATGTAGCCTTGGAGAGATAGAAAATAAGAGTTTTCTGCTGTATGGAAAGTTCTTCAAAGCCGTTAAGACGATATCTCAGCATCTGCAAGTCGGCAAAGCGTTCGTCGGAATATCTGAACATTGTAATAGTTTTATTGTTTCCGCCGACAAAGATACGATTAAGCGAAGGCAAAACAAAAGAGTTATTCTTTTTTTTGCTGAGTGTGAGTATTATTTTGTAATTTTTGGATAAAATCGCAAACATTTTGTAAATAAAGGCAGTTCGGAGGATTGAGAAAAATCGGGGTTCTTGCTACCAAAGGGACGCAAGTAATCGCCTTGGCGCTTCGCTTGTCGAAGAACTCCCGACGCTGAGCCACCAGCCTGTTTCAAGGACTCATTGCCGGGGGCAAGGGTACACAGAAAAAGTGGAATAACCAAATCTTTTCCTATATTTATTCTGTTGAGTCCTTTAGGTCAAAGTACATCAGCCGTGTGTTCTGAGTAACAACAGCCTTGTCCTTTCGTGTACTTATAGATTCAACTTCCTCTGATGGGAACAGATAGGTGAACCCGTTCTTCTCATAATAGGCTAATGCGTCTGGAGCGTTACGGGCATCAACGATAAGGAATCGACAACCAGCCTTGCCGCCATGCCCAAGCCACATCTTGATAAAGTTCATTAGGGCTGTGCCAATGCCTTGATGCGCCATTTCCTGATTAACAGCCAAACGGCCTATTAAGATTCCTGGATAACGCTTCAATCGCTTTTCACTGAGGTCGTTCAATTCACGGAATTCCTCTTGTTTCCGATTAGACAGGTCTGTAATTCGAAGGCTGTCATAGGAGACGGAGAAGGCGCAAGCAATCTTCTGAGGATTTTCTTTGGGGCAAAATACGTATGAACGGCTTACCATCCGTCGTGAATAGGCAAGCACATCTTTTTGGAAATATTCGTCAAGATCACCGACGCCACAAGAAAAATGCTCGCACTCAGCGAGCACATCTTCCGTCAGTTCTTTGAATACATATCTGCTCAGGAATTCGTCGTTTGTCATACGGGCATTCCTGATTCTTCAAGCATTCTGTAATAAGCCTTCTTCTCTCTCTCTGTATATATGGGAGTGGGGTGAGGGTTGCGCTCACGCTCTTCTGCACGCTCAATGAATGCTCTTGCGGCTTCACCGTGCAATGTTGGGATAATCTTTACTGGTGTTGCCATATTGTATTCTCCTTTTGATTCTCGCTGCAAAATTAATCAAAATTCTCCAAAGTTGCAAGGATTTGGCAAGATTTCAATCAAAAAGGAAGAAAATCGAGCCGATTTTTGCAGAAATTTGTTCAAATTGCCATCAGATTCAAGAAAAATCACTACCTTTGTAGCGGCTTGGGGGAGAAATCCTGAGCCGCAGATGCATTAGCTTATTATTTCGCACTAAACCGAAGATGCGTAGGAAACAGAATTGGAATAGTTGTCGATTTAAAAGCAAGGGATAGCCAAGGAAGGTATTCTCAGACACAAGCATTAGCTATGCACGCGCCTATGGCGTGGAAGCATTCTTAGTATTGTGTCAGGGGTTCCAATTTCCTACGCACACCCCTTAGGTTTAGTGCATAAGAGTGGCCACGCCATTCTTTGTGCCCTTACCTTTTGCATTGACTGAAGATGAAAAAAGGATGTGTACGACGGTACAGACTCCTACATCCTGCTATGTAAAACGCTGAATCTCGGGAAGTCTATAGGCACAACATCAAATTATTATGCATAATAACAAGAAGAACGAGGAACTCCAGTCTCGTCGTGAGTTCTTCAAGAAGGCTGCCAAGGGTGCTCTGCCCATCTTGGGAGCTATCGTGCTGTCAAACACACCATTGTTGAGCAGTGCTGAGACTATTGGCTCTTGTCCAAGAAGCTGCGGCATTACTTGTCAGACACAGTGCGTTAACACTTGTGGAGGATTGTGCACATCATGCACAGGTTCTTGCAAGAACGGATGCCACAAGTATGGTAAGTAAGTACTAATGGGAGGGCTGCGCTGAAATTCTTAATGCGCAGCCTTCTTGTAAAAATGATTTTGAGATTATGGCTGATATTGTAAAAAAGCAGACAGACATTTGGCAATCTGGTCGAGCAAAGAACATTACGTTTATTGTTACAAAGGATTGCCAATTAGCTTGTAAATATTGTTATCTCGTTGGGAAAAACGAGACTGAGCGTATGTCATGGGATATAGCTAAGAAGGCTATTGACTATATCTTGGGAAATGAACAACTTTTCAGAGAGGAAAGTGTAGTCTGGGATTTCATAGGCGGTGAACCTTTTTTAGAAATAGACTTAATAGATAAGATATGTGATTATCTGAAAGAGCAAATGTTTGCCAGAAACCATCATTGGTTCAATTCCTATAGATTCTCTTTCTCTACTAATGGTATCAACTATAACTCAGATAAAGTTCAGACATTTATAAAGAAAAACCATTCCCATCTCAGCATTGGTATCACTATCGACGGCACAAAGAAAAAGCATGACTTGAATAGAATTTGGAAAGGCGATGGACCTGAAAGAGGCTCATATGATAATGTTGTAAAGAACATACCTTTGTGGTTAGAACAATTTCCAAATAGCGGTACTAAGGTTACGATAAGTTCTGCTGATATACCTTATATTTCAGAAAGTGTTTTACATCTATTTGAGTTAGGTATACATGAAGTAAATATAAACTGCGTGTTCGAGAATGTATGGAAAGATGGCGATGACTTGCTTTTCGAAAACCAACTGATGAAATTGGCAAATGCAATAATAGATGGGAATCTATATAAGGATTATTTTTGCTCATTTTTTGTTGAGAGTTTAGGAAAGCCCATGGACAAAATACTCAGAAATGAAAATTGGTGTGGTGCGGGTATGATGCTTTCTATCGATGCTGCTGGTAATTTTTACCCATGCACAAGGTTTGCACAATATTCTTTGCGAGAGAAAAAAGCATGGATAATAGGGAATATCAACGAAGGAATCAATCAAAACAAGTTGCGCCCGTTCCTTACGCTTAACCGATGCACCCAAAGTAGCCAAGAATGTATAGAATGTGAAGTTGCTGAAGGTTGTGCATGGTGTCAAGGCGAGAACTACGATGCGGCAGACACGAATACCATTTACCAACGGGCTACAGCAATCTGCAAGATGCACAAGGCGCGAGTTCGTGCCAATAATTACTACTGGAATAAACTCTATCGTAAATTAGAGTTGGAAGGCCAGCGCGAAGAGTATGAGAAGAACAAAAAGGAAGTAAAACAAGAAATCTGTTAGGACTATGCTGCAATACCTTATTATATTAATAGACGAAACAAGTACGTCGTACTGCCATTATGAGAATGCCAAGCGCAAAGGGAATCTTATCGGGTTGGACACATTGAAGGCTGGCATCCGCTTTGGCATGATGGAGAACCTGATGATTCAGTTCGTCTATCCTGACTACGAATTGCCTTCAGAGTACAAAGAGGCTATTGAGTCTATTGACCACAGCAAGATTGTTTCCTCTCTTTGCGAGGATGAATCTCTGAGAGACGAGGCAGACGTCATTGTCTATCATGATTGGACGGGGCTTTCTTTTGGAAAGTTTGAAGAGGTAAAGAGTTATGTATTGAGGACTACGAAAGCAGACTTGTTCGAAAGGTATTTGTTTGTAAAGGATGTCTTGTCGAAAGTGACTAGATTGAATATTGTCATTACAGACATCGAATCTTTCAAAGAAGAAGATTTTGAGCGGTATAAACAAATCCTTGAAACCATTTCTGGGTGTCTTGAGAAATTGTACGTTGAAGGGAAGAGTCCTCAGTTGAACCTTCTTACCGACCGTATGATGCTTTCAGCAATGAACAACTGCGGGGCGGGCGACACGAATATTACGCTTGCACCTAATGGGAAGTTCTATGTTTGTCCTGCATTCTACTATGAAGATGAGGCAGATTGCATAGGTGATTTGGAGAATGGTCTTGACATCAAGAACAAGCAACTGTACAAACTGGAATATGCACCCATCTGCCGACATTGCGATGCCTGGCAGTGTAAACGCTGTGTCTGGCTGAATCGCAAGACTACACTCGAAGTAAACACACCATCGCATGAGCAATGCGTAATGGCTCACTTGGAGCGCAATGCCAGTCGCGAACTGTTGCAGAACATTCGCAAGCACGGCACTTTCCTGCCAGAGACAGAGATAGAAGAGATAGACTATTTAGACCCCTTTGACAAAAGAGAAACATGGCAATAAGAAAACTTGTAGGGCAAGTGACACCCGAGGAGCGCACGGAGATTCAGACGCTCTTCGAACGTCGCAACGGACTGAACGAATTGGCAAAGATTCTGACAGCAGATAATGCCGAATTGTATGAGAAACTGGTGAAGGACTTGGGCGAGACTGGTACTAAGTTCCAGCAGTGGTGGGACCGTATGGCACAGAAGTACCAATGGGAATCAGCCGAGAACGGGAATTGGGAGATTAACTTCGAAACGTGTGAAATATATCTTGTAGCATGATGGCATCACAACTATTATTTATCGGAACAACGGAACTGCTGCTGATTGGAGGCATCGCCTTACTTCTCTTTGGCGGAAAGAAACTACCCGAAATGATGAAAGGGCTTGGGCAGGGTGTGCAGAGTTTCAAGAAAGGCATGAACGAACCGCTGGCCGAGGAGCCGGAAGAGAATGGTGAAGAAGAAAAGCAAGAAACAGGAGCAGAAACAGAAGCCGGAAGAACTGATACGGGAACAGCAACGTCAAAATGACGATGTTCCTTGTGAGACGAGACGGCAAAGCCAAGCGGAGGATGATGGCAATCTGCTGACATTTGGCGGACACTTGGAGGTGTTCCGCCAGATGCTGTTTCGCATTCTTGGCGTGGCAGGACTGATTGCCGTAGTGGTGTTCTGTTTCAAGGATATCACTTGGGGCATTCTGATGGCACCAAGTGAATGGGACTTCTGTACCTATCGCTGGTTGGAAACCGCGATGCAGGCGATCGGCATTGACTTCCGTTTTGAGGAGTTCAACGTGCAGATGATAGCCACCGACCTGTCAAGCCAATTTATGACGCACATCACGACGGCGGTGTATCTTGGCGTTTTATGGGCATCACCTTATATCCTGTATGAGCTGTTCCGCTTCATCTCGCCCGCTCTCTATGATAACGAACGGCGGTATTCGGTGCAGGTGGCAGGCATCATCTATGTACTGTTCCTGCTCGGTGTGCTGATGAGCTACTTCGTGCTGTTCCCTATCTCGTTCCGCTTCCTTGGTACCTACAGCGTGTCGGCAAAGGTGGTGAGCAACATCACGCTCGACTCGTATATCTCTACGTTTGTCTCGCTGACGCTGGTCATGGGCGTGGTGTTCCAGTTGCCCGTCATTGCATTCTTCCTCGGCAAGATGGGCGTGGTCACGTCATCGATGCTTGCCAACTATCGCAAACATTCCTTCATCGCGATTATGCTGGTGGCCGCCATCATCACCCCGCCCGACCTGATGACGCTGATACTTGTCACCATCCCGCTCTATCTGCTCTATGAAGT
>FLNZ01004446.1_pt1 | contig 22806 bp, 21 predicted proteins | sample 1140391 | NCBI WGS metagenome assembly FLNZ01 (sample SAMEA3878171, study PRJEB12797) | bioreactor metagenome | biome: Moose rumen | place: Sweden | collected 2011-10
ACTGTCGTTGCGGCTTTCTTCGCAGGAGCCTTCTTTGCAGGAGCAGCCTTCTTTGCAGGAGCTTTCTTCGCGGGAGCTTTCTTTGTGGGAGCTTTCTTTGTGGGAGCTTTCTTCGCGGCTGCTTTCTTGGCAGGAGCCTTCTTTTCTTCAACCTTTTCCTCGGTCTTAGGCTCTTCGGCTTGTGGCTCGGGAGTTGGTTCGGGGATAGGCTCTGGTTCGGGCTCAGGCTCTGGGAATCGCTCTTGTTCGATGCGAGGCTCGTCGGGGTCGTCAAGATGCTCCTTGATATATTGGTCCATAGCAGCTGCTATAGATGGTGCCTTAGTCGAAGTGGTGAAGTCGAGCCTTAGCCCGTTGGCTTTGAGTTCTTCGATAGTCTTGCCGCCCATCACGCCAATGGCGATGTTGCCTTGCTCAAAGTGCGGGAAGCTCTGTATCAGTGATTTCACACCCGACGGAGTGAACAGTATCACCATATCATAGTCGAAGGGCTCATCATTACGGATGACGTTGCTCACGGTGCGGTACATAATTGCCTTGGTGAACTTTATGCTGCCGTCCTCGGGGATATGGAGCTTCTGGTCGTGGACATCGCTGATGGGGTAGAGGTAGGTCTCTTTGTTGTGCTTGGCAAGCAGTGGCAACAACGACTCGGCATGGCCAGTCTCGGTGTAGAAAATTTTGCGCTTGCGGTAGATGATATACTTTTGCAGATAGTGGGCTATTGTCTCGCTCACGCAGAAGTATTTCATCGTGTCGGGAACGTTGAACCTCAACTCTTTACAAAGCCTGAAGTAGTGGTCCACGGCGGTGCGCGCAGTGAAAATCACTGCAGTATGGGCGTTGATGGGGATTTTTGTCTGACGGAATTCCTTTGAAGTCAACCCCTCAATCCTGATGAATGGCCTGAATACCACTTCAACACCATACTTATTTTCCAAATCGAAATAAGGAGATTTTTTAGATGATGGTTCCGGCTGCGAAACCAAGATTTTCTTAATCTTCACTGTCTCAAATAATTATGTTTATAATATGCTGCATACATAAACTGTACCGGCAAGAGCCAGGAGAGGGGGTACAATTTCGACGGCGCAAAGGTACAAAATAAAATAGATACTTGATGATAAATTGTTGAAAAAAATTCTAAAACCCTTGCAAATAAATACAATTCTACCCAAAATGTATAGGATAATCGCAATTGTCACCATCAGTTTTATAGTGCTTGGAAAGACGAGGGTAATCACGGCGACTGGGAAAAGCAGCAATCCCAGCACCGCCTGCGATGCCAGGAAGCCTTGCACCCACATGTCGGTGAGGGAATCGTTGGCAAAAGTGTAGCCTAAGAGCCTGTAGAGCAGCAGCTGCAAGGTGACAAATATCGCCATGGCGAGGGTGAGTACCAGCACGTGGAGGAACACCGAGTTCTGGAGTGCTATGGTGAGCGACGGGTTGTACCACAGCAGGCCGTAATACAGCATAATGCCTCCCATCAGGCATGTGTTGGCAATCATGGCTATGATGATGCGCGCGTCGCTGCTGGTGTGCTCGGCAAAGAGGTCGTCCTTGCCCTTGGGCGAGAACAGGTAATGCCCCAAGTTGGCGATGTAAGAGCGCCCTAGGCGATAGCTAGTGAGGAGGAACAGACACGAGAGCAGAAACATGATCATCGACCCGGTGTCGTGCAGTGGCGACGTGTTGTGGGTGCGTGCGTTGCTGCCTTTGGGCACTTCTATCATTGGCATCTGGTCGATGTGAGCTGTGGCGGTGTCATTGCCCTCGGGTGCCGGAAAGCCGTTGATGTATTGGGCTTTGTGCAGCACAGGCGCGGCAACGCTATCGGCAGCTAGTGTCGAAGTGGAGTCGGTGATATTTTGAACGTTCTCGGTGGGCATCGCGATGATGGTTAATATTTTGATTCTATGGGTTGTGGAGATTGCTGTAGTTCTTTCTCAACAGTTGCTATGGCTTGCTCGGGAGAGCTGACAAACTGCACAAGGCGGTTGTGGCTCTTGCGCATAAAACCTTGGTCTATGGCGGTGGTGAGCATAGCTGCCAGGTGGTCGTAGAAGCCTTGGGTATTGAGCACCACGATGGGCTTTGGTGCTAGGTTGAGCTGCCGCCAGGTTATGGCCTCAAGCAGCTCTTCCATCGTGCCGCAGCCGCCAGGCAGAGCAATCACCGCCTGGGTCATCTGAGCAAGGGTGAGTTTGCGCTCGTGCATGTCGGCAGTGGTGATGATGCGTGTGAGGCGGTCGTAGTGCCAGCCGTTATCGACCATAAACTGTGGTATCACGCCAATGGCCTCTCCGCCAGCGTCGAGTGCGCCGTCGCTCACGGCACGCATGAGCCCCTCGCAGCCAGCACCGTTGAAGCATGTCCAGCCACGCTGCGCCATGAGCTTGCCCAGCTTGTAGGCGGCATCAACATAGTGTTGCTCCAAGTCGCGGCTCGAAGCCCCGAAGACGCAGATATTTATATTCTCAAAAGACATTTATAAGTTGTGAGTTGCCAGTTATCAGTTTTCTAGAATTTCTAGATGTTTCTAGAATATCTAGTGAACTTTTTACTTTCTACTTTTTACTTTTTACTTTCTACTTTTTACTTTCTACTTTTTACTTTTTACTTTCTACTTTCTACTTTTATTACCCCTCCTCTTCGTCATTAACGATTTGGAAGTCACGGTCGGGGTCGTCATATTTCTCTTCCCAGTACTCGTCGTCCCATTCTTGCTCATCAACCACCATCTTGCCGCCGGCATCGGGCAGCTCGTCGTAGTCAGGGTCTTGCGCGGCAAAGAGGAAGTCGTCTTCCTCCTGCACGCGGTGCTGAGCGTCGAGGTCGTGGAGTGCCACGCTGTCGGGGATGCGGTTATGCTCGTCGTTGATGGTGCGCCACAGGATGTCTTTGAGTTCGGTGAGCCCTTGCTGAGCCACGCTAGAGATGAACACCACAGGCACGTCGGTGGGCAGTCCGTCGCGCAGCATCTCTTTGAGTTCTTCGTCGATGAGGTCGCACTTGGTGATGGCAAGCACGCGCGGTTTCTCCACCAGGTCGGGGTTGAAGGTGGCGAGCTCGTTGCTCAATATCTCATATTCGCGTTTGATGTCGTCGGTGTCGCTGGGTATCATAAACAGCAGCACGGCATTGCGCTCGATGTGTCGCAGGAAGCGCAGTCCCAGACCCTTACCTTCGCTGGCACCCTCGATGATGCCGGGGATATCAGCCATCACAAACGATTGCTGACCACGGTAGCTCACGATGCCCAGGTTTGGCTCAAGGGTGGTGAAGGGATAGTTGGCAATCTTGGGCTTGGCGGCGCTGATTACCGAGAGAAGCGTCGATTTGCCGGCGTTGGGGAATCCCACAAGCCCGACATCGGCGAGCAGCTTCAGCTCAAGGATGATAGACTTCTCCACGCCGTCCTCGCCGGGCTGGGCGAAACGGGGAGTCTGACGGGTGGCGGTCTTGAAATGCACGTTGCCCAAGCCGCCGCGGCCGCCTTTGAGGAGACGCACCACCTGTCCGTCTTGCGTCACGTCGCACAGGAACTTCCCTGTCTCGGCGTCATAGACGGCAGTGCCGCATGGCACCTCGATGGTGCGGTCCTCGCCCTTCTTGCCGGTACACTGGTTCTCGGAGCCTGGCGCACCGTCGGTGGCGAAGATGTGACGCTGGTACTTGAGGTGGATAAGGGTCCACAGGTTGCGGTTGCCCTTGAGGAAGATGTGGCCACCACGGCCGCCGTCGCCGCCGTCGGGACCGCCTTTGGGGATATACTTGGCGCGGTGCAGGTGTTTCGACCCCGCCCCGCCATGCCCACTGCGGCACATTATCTTCACATAGTCAATAAAGTTGCTCTCAGCCATAATTTATAGTTTTGCCGCGCTTCGCGCTAGTTTTGTCGCTCGCTGGCGCGAGCTGGTTTGCCGCGCTTCGCGCTAGTCTGCCGCTCGCTGTCGCGAGCTGGTTCTATTTCGGGCTGCAAAGTTACTATATTTTTCTCATTTATTTTTAATTGGTAGTCAGGATTTATCTCAAAACGGTTTTTTCCTGTTTTTGGATAATTAAAATGCCACGACAAAGGCGGTTGGAATACACAAAGGTAAACCAACCGCTTGATGCCGTAAAAGACTATGCTCTTCTTAAAATTTAAAATTGATTCCCGCTTGAATGGGGACGCCATTACCATCAGTCCCGGCTTCAGTATTAAATATCATCTCATAACCAACCAACAATTGCACAGCAAACTTGTCGGTTATAGAATACTGAATTCCAGGTAGAATTTCAAATCCAAAGGTTTTGAATTTAATGTGATCAGTGTAGAGATAACTACCGCCACGAGCGACTGCCATTGCTGTAAACTTCGTGTTTTCAATAGGATAGTAACCCCTTGCGTCAATAAGTAAAGGAATAGTTACTGACCCTTTCTCTGGGATATAAACACCAGAAGTAAATCCGAGTGAGAAATTTTTGTTAAAACGATAATGAACGCCAACAAGTTCCTGTGCCCACTTTGTTTTGAATGAATAGCCAGTGTTAACATCAAGGGAAATTCCCTTTTCGTTGTTTTGTGCAAAAATTGTTATACTTGTAAATACAAGCAAGAAAAGTAATGACTTTAATCTCATAAGATTTGGTTATTATCGGGCATCAGTCCTCTACCCATTAATACACAAGAAGCGTGGACTGACTTTGCCACACCTCCTAATGATGGTCGTAGGAAAAACCTTGATGCAAGATGCAGAACAAACAGCCCACGCTTATAGCGCGAGAACCGTCTTGTTACTCTTGCATCTTTGAAAATTTCCTACGTTTTCATTAGGCAAGTAAGCAAAACGCTTCTTTATTATCAAAAAGTCTGGATTGTTTCCAATCCGACTGCAAAAATAGTATTTTTCCCGAACATAAGTGCTATGTCAGGGAAATTTTTTTGCAAAAAAACAGTGATTTTTTGTATGAACTGGTGTGACTTGGGTCTCACTTCAGTAGGTCAACCTGCAAAACCGTTGATATTTTTGCGATGGTCTTGAGCGTAAAATTATGTGTACCGCTAACCCACCTCGAAACTTCGTTTTCGGTTTTGCCCATTGCTTGCGCGAGTTGTTTTTGGGTCATGCCACGTTCTTTCAATGCTGCGTCAATACGGTCGGCGATACTGAACGACATATCCACAAACAACTGAATCTCTGGTGGAACTTTCTCCACGCATTCACTAAATAAAGCGTTCATAGGTCAAATGCTTTTTCTTCTATTCCTTTAATTTCTGCCACTTCAATAGATATGCTACCCGCTCTTTCTTCGGCTTTCATTATAGCGTCAAGCTTTTGTAGAGTAATAACATATCCAGATAATTCGTCGCTTTCTTCGTAGGTCTTGGTGTCTTTTACGCCACCATTGCCCATAATTAAGATGCTGTCAGAAAGCCGCAAGCTATATAAGCGTAAACGGCTTTTGTGTATTGGCAATGCGCCTACACGGTCATTCATCTTCCCTTCGGGTCGAAAGTATCTTTCAAGAAAGCCATAATTCATCATCCGCTTAATAGCAGCGATGACGATATTAAAGTCTTCTTGAAATGTTGCGTCGCTATTAAACTAGGAAAGAAATTTCTCAAACTCAGACACTTCGTTGTCGATGCAGATTGAGAATAAACCTGCAACTTTGGTTTGTTCAAGTGATTTAATCGTTGCCATTTTGTTCCTAATTTTCTGCAAAGTTACGACATGTTCTCGATAAAATCAACTTTTATGGTGATTTTTTTGTTTTGGAGAAAAATTTTACACATTAATATAGGAATTGCGAGTTTTTTGTCTAATTTTGCACCCGATTTTGAGATGAAATGGCATGGTTGCAAATGGTGTGAGCCACGCAACGTGCTGATAACTAAGAAAAAGACGATAATTTTTTTTGAAAATGGCAGATAATCTTGTGATAGTGGAGTCTCCGGCAAAAGCCAAGACTATCCAGAAATATTTGGGAAAAGAATACAAAGTCATGTCGAGTTATGGTCACATCCGTGACTTGGAGAAAAAGGATTTCAGTATTGATGTGGAAAATGATTTCCAGCCCATCTATGAGATTCCAGAGGATAAATTGGCTCTAGTGCAAGAGCTCAAGAAGGCCGCCAAGGGTGTGAAGACCGTGTGGCTAGCAAGTGATGAGGACCGTGAGGGAGAGGCAATAGCTTGGCACCTTAACGAGGTGCTGGGTCTGAAGAAGGAGAACACCCGCCGCATCGTGTTCCACGAGATTACCAAGCCCGCAATACTTGCCGCTATAGAGAATCCCCGCGACATCGACACCAACCTCGTCGATGCCCAGCAGGCGCGCCGCGTGCTCGACCGCATCGTGGGCTTCGAGCTGTCGCCAGTGCTGTGGAAGAAGATTAAGCCATCGCTGAGCGCAGGCCGTGTGCAGAGCGTGGCAGTGCGTCTGCTCGCCGAGCGTGAGAAAGAGATTCGCGACTTCAAGAGCGAGGAGTACTACCGTGTGAGCAGCGAGATGACAGCCAGCGAAAGCGAGAATGTGGTGCCCTGCGAGCTCAACAAGCGCTTTGCTACCCGCGAGCAGGCGATGGAGCTGCTTGAGCATTGCAAGGACGCCACTTTCACGGTTGCCGACGTGCAGGTGAAGCCCATCAAGAAATGTCCTGCTCCACCTTTCACCACTTCCACCCTTCAGCAGGAAGCGTCTCGCAAACTTGGCTTCTCGGTGGCGCAGACCATGCGTGTTGCTCAGTCGCTGTATGAGAGCGGACACATCACCTACATGCGTACCGACTCGGTGAACCTGTCGAGTCTCGCCATTGGCACTATCAGCAAGGAAATAAAGGACTCGCTGGGCGAGAAATACCTGAAGGTGCGCAAGTACCACACCTCGTCGAAGGGTGCTCAAGAGGCTCACGAGGCTATCCGCCCCACCTTCATCAGCAACCACGACATCACTGGCACCGCACAGGAGAAAAAGCTCTACAACCTGATTTGGAAGCGCACCATTGCCTCGCAGATGGCCGACGCGCAGGTTGAGAAAACTCAAGTCGAGATAAGCATCAGCGGCCGCAAAGAGGCGTTTGAGGCAAGCGGTGAGGTAGTGAAGTTTGACGGCTTCTTGAAGGTGTATTTTGAGACTAGCGACGACGAAATCGCCACTCCCGAGTTCCACACCTTGCCACCTCTCAAAGTGGGCGATGTGCTCACCGAGAAAGAAGTGGTGGCAACGCAGCGCTTCACTCAGCAGCCTAACCGCTACAGCGAGGCGATGCTCGTGAAACGCCTTGAGGAACTGGGAATAGGCCGTCCATCGACCTACGCCCCCACCATTTCCACCATTCAGGCACGCGATTATGTTGTCAAGGGCGAGAGCAAAGGCACCAAGCGCAGCTTTGAGCAAATCACCCTCAAGGGCAACAAGATCACCACCAAGAACAAGAGCGAACTCGTGGGCAACGAGAAAGGCAAGCTCATCCCTACCGACGTGGGTATGGTGGTAAACGACTTCCTCACCAAGTTCTTCCCTCAGATTCTGGACTACAACTTCACTGCAAAGGTGGAGACAGAGTTTGACGAGATTGCCGAGGGCAAGAAGAAGTGGAATGACGAGATTAAGGAGTTCTACAAGGGCTTCCATCCCGAGATTGAGAAAGTGTCGGCGCTGCGCCTGGAGCATAAAGTGGGAGAGCGCATCTTGGGTAACGACCCCGTCACTGGCAAACCCGTGTCGGTGAAGATTGGCCGCTATGGACCACTGGTGCAGCTTGGCAGCACCGACGACAAGGAGAAGCCCCGCTTCGCCTCGTTGCAGAAGGATCAGAGTGTGGCGACCATCACCCTCGAAGAAGCCCTCAAGCTTTTTGAGATGCCCCGCACATTGGGCACTTTTGAAGGCAAAGAGGTGGTTGTGGCTATAGGCAAGTATGGTCCCTACATCAAGCACGACGGCAAGTTTGTGTCGGTGCCAAAGGACATGTCGCCCTACAGCATTACCATCGATGACGCCGCCGAACTCATCAAGGATAAACGCGTCAGCGAGGCCCAAAAGGTGCTTATGACCTTTGACGAGGAACCAGAGCTTCAGGTGTTGAACGGCCGTTTTGGCGCCTACATAGTCTATAAGAAGCAGAACTTCAAGATTCCCAAGAAATATGACTCTTCGAAGCTAACCTTAGAAGATTGCCGCGCTATCGTTAACGACGAGGCCAACGCCAGCAAGGGCGGCCGACGCAAAGCAGCTGCTAAGAAGTGAGTGCGCTTTGCGCAGTTTAGTGTTTAGAGGGGAGAGTTTAAAGTTTAGAGGGGAGAGTGCTGCTGTGTTGCTCTCTCCTTTTTACTTCATACTTTTTACTTTCTACTTTCTACTTCATTTTAGTATCCAAAGTCTTCTCCCACTAGCACCACTGTGTGGCGGCCCTGGTTGCGGCTGTTGCGCAGCAGGTGGATGTAGCTGCAGATGCTCTCGGGGCTGTTGCAGTTGTGGCACACACCATCGACACGGCATGGCGTGGCGATGTCGAAACGCTGCGCGTTGATGGGCGACGCCGTGCTGCGTGCGCGGGCGATGGCGGTCTCCACGGTGGGTGCCACCTTGTTGAGGCCAACAATGAATATCACTTTCTTAGGACCCCACGATATTGCCGCAACGCGGTTACCGTTACCGTCGATATTGACGATGACGCCGTCCTCGCTGAGGGCGTTGGCACTGCTCAGGAACACGTCGGCGCTGAAGGCGCGCAGATACATCTGCTGCTTCTCCTGCGGGTCATCAACCACGTCACGGTCAAGCACCTCGATGGTGCCGCGCTCCTTTAGCGCCTGCGGAATGCCGAGGTCGCGCACTGTCATTGAGCCTCCCCATGTCACACTGCTGCCGTCGGCAATGAGGTCCATCACTTTGCTCACCGCCTCTTGCGCTGTGGGGCAGTAGAATGCCTCGATGTTGCGGCGACGCAGGTTCTTCACTAGCTTTTCTCCCAGCAGGTTGTTTCTTATTTCAAGTGGTGTCATAGTGGTAATGATGATTATGTGAATGTCTATTGTTGAAAAATTGATTTAATCCATGAATTGTAATTTTTGAAGTTGATGATTTGAATATCAGAATTAGTATTCTCGAAATCTCCATTATAAACAACAGCCCTATTACGAATGCCAGCATTAAGGAATAGTTCCATTTTTGTTAGTGCTTTATAGAATGACGTGTTGAATGTAGCAGCCGATTTTATTTCTACTCCCGAAAATTCAGAACTTCCGTGGCTTATTATCAAGTCAATTTCATTTTGGTTAGAGTCTCTGTAGAAGAAAAGGTTAGATACGTCTTTGCCATTATTCAGATAATATTTAATTGTTTCCAACACAACGGCATTTTCAAAAATGGGCCCACGCATTTTGTTGAATGACAGTTCTTCAGGACTGTTGATGTCAAGTAATCGGCAAGCTAGCCCTGTGTCGCAAAAATATAGCTTTGGACTTTTTATTAATCGTTTTTTTGTGTTGTTAAAATATGGCGGTAGCAATGTGATAATATAAGAAGCTTCAAGAATTGAAAGCCACGATTTTATCGTGCTTAGACTGACACCAACCTCTGTTGAAAGCTGAGATGCATTGAAAATAGAACCAATTCGTCCTGCACAGAGTTTTAAGAATGTGTTGAATTGCATTAAGTCTTTTACCTTGAGTAAGTCGCGAACATCTTTTTTGAGGTAGGTCTCGATATAATTGGAATACAGCAGATGTGAAGGTACGTTATCACTAAAAATGCGAGGATAGAAACCATTGTACAACAGTTCATCGACACTTCGTCCATATATGCACCCTGAGAGTTCGTCAAGTGAGAAAGGTAGTAGGTTAAAGATGGCTGCTCTTCCTGCAAGTGACTGAGTTACTGATTTGAGTAAAGCAAAGTTAGAGCTTCCTGAAAGTATGAACTTTCTGCTTGGGTCATTGTCCACAATGCCTTGTATATAAGAAAAAAGTCCTGGCACATTTTGCGCCTCGTCTATTATCATGCCCTTCGTTGACTGACTCAGAAAGAATTTCGGATCTTCTGTTGCCAGTTGACGAATATCTAGATTTTCTAGGGAAAACAAGGGAAAATCCCTAAAAATATGTGAGATAAGGGTCGTTTTACCCGATTGACGAGGACCTGTAATAACTATAACAGGGAAATATTTGGAGGCCTCGATTATTTGCTTTGTGACGGAACGTTCGATGTATTTTGACTCCATAATTATTATAATCTAAAGTTTGACGGCAAATATACATACTATTTCATTAAAAAGCAAATATTTTTATGCAATTTTAAAGTTTAGCTGTAGATTTACATAGTTTTGCCTTGAAATGGGGTAATATTTATGTAAATCTGTAGTTCAACTATAGATTTGCATAATTTCATATGGTTATTGAGGTTGTCCAAGTTTGTAGGCGTAGGCTCGTCCTACGGGGATTTCGGTGCCACCGGTGAGGGTGAGCTGTGTGCGTGAGTAGCTCTCTATGCGGTGGCGCGGCACGATGTAGCTCTTGTGAACCCTTACAAACTCGTTCTCGGGCAACATCGCCTCGAGCGACTTCATGCTCATTTGGGTTATGACGGGGCGGCTGTCAACGGTGTAAATTTTCACATAGTTGTCCATCGCCTGAATGTAGAGGATGGAACCGAGCTGAACTGTCACGTTTTTGTACTCCACCTTGACGGTGATATCCTGCCCTTCGAGCGGAGGCGTGGCACTGTAATTCACTAGTTTTATGGTTTGCTGCACTTTGTTGACAGCTTTCTCAAAACGACTGAAAGAAAACGGTTTGTGAAGGAAATCGACGGCATTCAAGTCAAAGCCGTCAACGGCATATTGCGCATAGGCAGTGGTAAAGACCAGGAAGGTGCCTTGCGGAATCTCTTTGGCGAGACTCACGCCGTTTACCTCGCCCATCTTCACGTCGAGGAAGAGCAGGTCGGGGTGCGTGCGCTTCACATGCTCGATGCCCACGAGCGGATTGGTGAAGGTGTCAAGCTCCACACCCTCCATCCTTTGGCAGAAGCTCTTAATCACTTCCAGAGCCATAGGCTCATCGTCGATTGCTACGCATTTCATGGCTTGTGGTTCTTTAGATTGATAGTGAGTGTTAAGTCAAACTGGTCTTCGGTTTCGTTGATGTCGAGACTGTAATCTTTGCCGTAAACCAAGTCAAGGCGCTTGCGGCTGTTCTCAATGCCTATCCCCACATGGCTCTCGTCGGTGGGCTTGGTGCGCACGGGGTTGCTGGTGGCGAGGGTGAGCACTCCGTCCTCTACCTTGAGCGTGATGTCGATAATGCTCTCCACACTTGCGCTAACGCCATACTTCAGGGCATTTTCCACAAAGGTGATGAGCAGCATGGGAGCGATGGTGAGGCCCGGGTGCTTGCCGTCGTTGCTGTAGTTGAAGTTCACCTTTGTGAATTCGTTCAGGCGGTTACGCTGCAAGTCGATGTACTGCTGCAGGTATAGTGCCTCGCTGTCAATATCTACATAGTCTTGGTTGGTGTTGTTGTAGATGTAGCGCGTGATGTCGATAAACTGCATGAAGGCGTCCTCGGTCTTAGGGTTTTGCGTCACCACCATGCTGTAGAGGGTGTTGAGAGTGTTGAACAGGAAATGTGGGTCGATTTGCGCCTTGTAGAGCGAGAGTTCGGCTTTGTTCTTGGCGGTCTCCAGCTCCTGGCGGCGGGCACGCTGGCGGTAGAGCTGCCCCAGCAGTCCAATGGCGCTACTGAAGGTCATCACTATCACAAAGAGGAACCACACCGCCTGCTGGTGGAGGCGCAGCCGTGCCGGAGACATAGGTCGCCGAGGGGGTTCGCCGCCTGGCCGTGGCCGGTTTTGCCATGGAAATTCCATCTTGTAGCGTGTGAGCAGATAGGTGATAAAAATCATTGCCAGCACTACTAACAATGCCCAAAGTATGCGCTTGCGGTTGATGAACAGCGACGGCACGGTGAAAAAACGGTTGACGAAATATACCGTGTAGAGCCAAGCCACGAGCAGGCACACAAAGAGGGTGTTGCTCTGGAACCACCGCTCAATGGGCAGCAGGTAAATCATCACCGGCAGCAGCACGAGGCAAAAGAACAAGTCTATCCACAGTTGTACCCTCTTGCCTGTAATGAGCATGGATTTTTGTGCTAAAGTTGCTGTATTCATAGTAGTGGAGGTTATATTATGCGTTTGCGGTAAAAGAAGCAGTAATAAGGATGCTCTTTGGTGCTGAAGGGCTTAACCAGCTCCTCGTGAATTCGCTCATAGCCATGGCTATCGAAGTATTGCCAGCTGCATGTGCTGTCGGTAATGTGATAAGTCCACCTCGCGCCACGGTCGATTAGCAACCGCTTGAGTGCCTCCTGCAATGCATTGGCATAACCATGCTTGTAGCTTAACAGGAACGAGAACTTGGCGCTGTCGTCGCTCATAAGGTTTAGCAGGTCTCGCTCGGTGCGCAGCAAGTAGGCTGTGGCGTCGATAACGCGCTTGCGCTCTTCGTCATTGTTGGCGGCTAAAAAATCTTCAACCCATTGTTCCGAAATGTTGACTTCGTTTTTCATGCGGGCCAAAGCCACCGCCTGCAATGTGCCGTCGTCGTCACAAGCCTTGAGCGCAAGCTGCGGGTCGAAGAACATATTGAGCACTACTTCTCGTGAGAAGTCGATTATATGCTCAATGCCTCGAGCAATATCCTTTTCCCACATCTTGGCAAGCATCTCTGCCACAATGTCGATATCGGCAATATCTAAAGGCTGGATGAGCATGAATAGTAAGTGTTAAGTTATAAATGATAAGGGTTAAGTGGGCTGCGACATAGTCGCAGCACGGTGAACCTCCCCTGATTCAAATTATTCAACTTATGGCGCAAAGCACTTCAATTGTGCAATGTGCATTATAAATTATGCATTGACTCAGAACTGGTTCTCGACGATGTCGGTGAGGACGTCGCGCATCTCGAGGCCTGCGGCGCGCACCTGCTGCGGGATGAAGCTGGTGGCTGTCATGCCAGGGGTGGTGTTCACCTCGAGCATGTTGATGCAGTCGCTGCCGTCCTCGTTCTTGGTGACGATGTAATCGACGCGGATGATGCCGTTGCAATGCAGGATGTCGTAGATGCGGCTGGTCTCGGTCTGCAGGGCGGCGGTGAGCTCTGGGCTGATGCGCGCGGGAGTGATTTCCTCTACCTGGCCGTTATACTTGGCGTCGTAGTCGAAGAACTCGTTGTCGGTAACTACCTCGGTGACAGGGAACACCACGCTCTTGGTCTTGGTCTTGTAGCAGCCCACAGTGACCTCGGTGCCGTCGAGGAAGCGCTCCACCATCACTTGGTTGAACTGCTTGAACGCGTTCTTGATGGCTGGAGCGAGTTGGCTCTTGTCCTTCACTTTAGTGACACCAAAGCTCGAGCCGTCGTCGGTGGGCTTCACAAAGCATGGCATGCCGAGTTCACGCTCTATGTCGTCTTCGGTGATGTTGCGCTCCACATCCTTGAGCAGCAAGATGCTGTCGGCGACTGTCACGCCAAAGGGCCGCATATAATTGTTGAGCATGTATTTGTTGAACGTCAACGCCTCAACCAGCACGTTGCAGGTGGAGTAGGGCAGGTTGAGAAGGTCGAAATAGCCTTGCAGGATGCCGTTCTCGCCAGGAGTGCCGTGGATGGTGATGTAGGCGTAGTCGAAGGTGGTCTTCTCGCCCTTCTTGTCTTTGCTCTTGAACGAGAAATCGTTCTTGTCTATAGGTGCTATGCTGCCGTCGTGCAGGTTCACATGCCAGTCGTTTTTCCTGATAACGACGATATAGACGTTGTAACGGTCACGGTCAAACCAGCTATAGAGTCCTTGTGCCGAGCGCAGCGACACTTCATGCTCCGACGAGTCGCCACCGCACACGATGGCAATATTTCGCTTTGATTTCCTCATTGCTGTTTTTTGTGTTATGTGATTATTTATTCAACTGCAAAGTTACACAATATTATCATACAATTACAAACAATTGCAAAACAATTATACCTCACAAATGGACAAAATTAGTTTTTAACATGAAAAGCAACCACTGCTAACCACCTGAAAAACAGGTGCAAGACTAATTGCAAGGTTGCTGTTTTCTTTGAATTGTGTTTTTGGGGTGTAATTTTGCAATGTGAAAATCAATCAACAGCAAATCATTCATATTTTAAAACATTTTATTATGGAAACTAAAACTGAAGCAAAAATGCGCTCAAAGGTATTTAATGCGATTATCCTTGACAAGAGCGGCTCGATGACGAGCATCGCCAAGCAGGCCATCGACGGCGTGAACGAGACCATCGCATCTATCAGGCGCAGTCAGGAGAAGCACCCCGAGCAGGAAAACCTGCTCACGCTGGTGGCATTCTGCGGCTGCGAAATCAAGAAGATTTATGAGCAATGCCCCATTGATGAGGTGAAACCCATCACCAGCAACGACTACAAGCCTTGCTGCATGACTCCGCTCTACGACGCCATTGGAAACACTATCACCGCCGTGCATCGCCTGATGGAAAGCGAGACGAATGCCATCGCCAGCGTGACCATCATCACCGATGGCTATGAGAACGCCTCTAAGGAGTTTACCCACAAGGCAATCCGCAGCCTTATTGAGGCCTACAAGAGCGAAGGCTGGCTCTTTGCCTACATCGGTGCCGAGCATGATGTGGAGGCTGTGGCCTTTAATTTGTCAATTGACAACAGGCTGGCTTTCAATAAGAATGAGGAGGGCATGAAGGAAATGTTCTGCTGCCTTCAAGAAAGTCGCGACAGCTACATCAATGATGTTGCGCCGGCGATGTACAGCTCAGAACTTGACGAGGAGCAGAAACGACAAATCCTGCGCCAGCGCTCTAAGAGTTTCTTCATAAAAAGAGACAAATAACCTCGATTGGGGATAAACAACAATGATTCCCTTGTAGTGTGTCATGTGCCATAAACATGGCACACTTTTTGCTAATTAGTAGTTTATTATAATACTATTGCATAATTTCCCAAATGAGTAAAATAAGAAGTAGTTTGCCGAATTTTAAGAGAAGTTTGCGCTACGGTGTAATCTATGTTGTCACGTCGTTTTTTGACCGCGATTATAATGTGTCAAGGTCTATCGGTCTAACAATCACTCCTCGTTTGCTGAATTGGCTTGAATCCCTCACTGGCTACAAGATTGAGGTGATTATGTCGCCCGAGGAAGGCGGCACCACTCTTATGGCGCGGCGCATCAATGTGGGCAATGCGGGCAAAGATGCCGTGGTGCGGATGTCGCTCAACAGTGAGTCGATGACCGACATTAAGCGGTTTGCCGATAGCGTCACCGATGTTTTGAGTACCGACGAGGGCGACAAGATGTTAGAGACCGAAGACGCACATAGGAATATGTGTTGCCTGCCAGACTATGATGATTATGGTGACATGCATAAAACCATTATGCTAAACGAGTCCACTCGCCATACTTTCAAAAATAAAAGATCTTGGTTTGATAGACTAAAGCGCAAAAAAAAGGATAACGATTTGCTCTTATCAGATGATGTTGAAGAGGTGCCCATTGAAGTTGACGAGGAAAAAGAACTCATAAGTATTGAGCAACAACAGGCTGAGGCATTAAAGGCCATCCAGGCACAAATTCTTGACTATGTGACAAAATATCATGCCGACCCGTCACAGCTCATCAACACCTTGCTTGAAGGCAAGATTGTGATTGGGCAAAAAAACCAACTCAGTCCGCTGGTGGTGAACAACGACCTGAAAATCGTGCTGCCCAACTACAATGAGGTGGAAGTGAAGATGCCGGCGATGTGCCGTGCCATCTACATCCTCTTCCTCAAGAACCCCGAAGGCATCGCGCTGCGCGACATCGGCGACCACCGTGCCGAGCTTGAGGACATCTACTCGATTGTGATGCCCGGGCGCAGCGAGGAGAAGGCGAAGGAGGCCATCGACAACCTGCTCGACCCCATGAGCAACACCCTCAACGAGTATATCTCAAAAATCAAGCGGTGCTTCAAGTCGTGCATTATCGATGAAGAGCTGGCTAGCAACTATTTCATCACCGGCAAGAAAGGCGAGCCTTACCGCATCGCCCTTGATTCGTCGCTCATCACCCTGCCCCGCGCCGTGAAGGAATAAAGAAAAACCACGGCAGAGCAGTCGCATAGAGGACTACTCTCAATTATTGAGAGACTCTTTGTACTGCGGCTTTGCCGCAGTTGAGGGCATCGAAGAAGTGCCACATCACGATAGCGGCTGAGCAGGCGATGTTGAGGGAGTGCTTGGTGCCGTGCTGGGGAATCTCAATGCAGCAGTCGCTGACATCGACCACCGCCTGGCTCACGCCCTTCACCTCATTGCCGAAGACAAGGGCATATTTCTCGCCTGGATCAACGGCAAACCGCTCAAGGCTCACGCTGCCGTGAACCTGCTCAATGGCGCAAATCTTATAACCTTGCTCCCGCAGCTGCTCCACGGCTTCGAGGGCGGTTTTGTGGTAGGTCCACTCCACCGAGTCCTCGGCGCCGAGGGCGGTTTTGTGAATCTCGTGACTTGGTGGCTTGCCGGTGATGCCGCACAGGGCAATTCGCTCGATAACAAACGCGTCGGCAGTGCGGAACACACTCCCCACGTTCATCTCGCTGCGCACATCGTCGAGCACAACAGCGACCGGGATTTTCTCCACCAGTTTAAACTCCTCGGCACTCACACGGTGCAAGTCGAGCATTGATTTCTTGAGCATATTCTATAGGATGAAATAATAATTTGTACTTAAGTATCATTTTAGTATCATTCGTTGTGATACCATTGATTTGAGGGTCATTTTGAGGGTCATTTTGAAAATCATTCAGCATCTCTTAATATCTCCCAATGACCATTCTTACTTGAGCCTGCATAGATAACTAATTGTTTATTGCGAAGTATAAGCATTTCCCTTCTAACAGTTGGAAGTGAGATGTTTAATTCGTTAGCTATTTCTTTTCTTGTTATATTTATGTTTTTACGCAATAACGACAAAATTGCTATTTGACGTTGAGTTAATTTTTGGGGTTCATTTTGGGGTTCATTTTGGGGTTCACCATGATATAAATTCCCAAATAATGGACTCCGTTTAATGGTAACCAATACCCCACCAAAACGATTCTCTATCGTGGGCATTGGCAGGTTTGCTTTGGCAAAGGATTCTTGAATCTTTTTAATACCACGTCCCCATGCCTCAATGAAACCTGCTTTATAGAATGTTGAAGCAATATTCTTATTCCTCGGGCGAGAAGAGTGTTCTCTCATCAAAATATTCATATCGAATCCATCAGGAAGTGGGCCTTCATTCCATAATGTAATGTGGTCATTATAAACTTTCATTTGAATGTGAACACCAGAATAATCTTTATGGCAGATTGCGTTATATATAATCTCTCGCAACCCATCCTCCGGGATTTCCAATGGCTCTACTCGAACCATACCCTCATAATGAATAGGTGATATGAGGTATTTAGACTTAAGTATATCAATAACTCTGTCGGCCATTTCGATAAGATTGCCTTCAACTGAATCTTGAATAAGTAGATTAGCTTCATTATTCACAAAACGACCTATGCGGAACTCGACACCAGTGAAGTATCTCTGAGGACGTTTACCAAACAGTAAAATTGCAGCAGTCTTTAATTTGCCATCACTTGAGAGCAATCCAAGATTCTCAAGTATTGTTTCAGTCGAAGCCTCTTTAGTCTCTGGAGATAATCGATTGTAAAATATGCCTTTATTTATAAAATAGTCGATGGAATTGCGGTCTATGTCATCTATTGTGGCCGTCTCTAATGTAACGTTGTCCCATGTCATACCCATCTTTTTCAAGATGAATTGCTGGAGGGCGACACCTTTGAGTTGCTGCTTGGTGGAGCCACTGCGATAGTGGTATTCGCCCTTATAAGCGATGGGCATATTGCTTGGTTCAACCACTATTTCAAGGTATTGCAAGCCATCTTGCTCATGTAAGTTCACATCGCAAACTATGCCAAGCGTAGTGACAATCTTGTTGGGAATATCCTCAAGCAGTCGATGAGAATTAGCGACGCCAACAACTTCTTTGTTATCATTGATGCCAATAAACAATCTGCCACCTTGCGCATTAGCAAAGCCGCAAATCCATCTCAGATACTCATCGCGCCATGATTCTTTGTATTCTATATTCTGGTTTTCTTCCATAATCTTATTATTTCTAATGCAAAATTACGAAAAAATAGAAGATTATGCTTTGAAACGCTGCATAATCAATTTTTTCACTCCACAGCCACTGGAATTTTCTCCACCTGCTTAAACTCCTCAGCACTCACACGGTGCAAGTCGAGCATTGATTTTTTCTGCATTGTTATTTCAAGAATAATTTAATTATTGTAGTGCCGATCACTAATCACCTTCGAGCAGGATGTTCACGCGTCGAGCGATGTCTTCACTTGAAGGCAGCAATTTCTTATAATGCTCGGGTAATTCTGGACTGAGACTATAGGATGCCACACCTATTGGAGATGTGCTATTGCGAAGCGCATATTCCACAATGGTGCGATTTTTCTCCTTGCAGATAATAATGCCGATTGATGGATTCTCGTGTGGCATTTTAACAGTATCATCAAGAACATTCAAGTAGAATTCCATCTTTCCCTTGTATTCTGGCTTGAAATCCCCTGTTTTCAACTCAATGGCCACCAATGATTGCATGCGACGGCTATACAACAACAAATCGATAAAATATTCTTGATCTCCAACCTCAAGACGATACTGGTTGCCTAAAAATGTGAAGTCATTTCCGAATTCCAACAAGAATGCACGGATGTTGCGAACTATAGAGAGTTCCAATTCGCGCTCTGAATGTTCATTGCTCAAATCTAAGAAATTAAGCGAGAACTCGTCGCGCAATGCGAGTACAGCTTGATTCTTGATGGATCCTGGCAATGTTTTATCGTAGTTGCTTTGGCCTAGCAGATAATTCTCAAAGGCCTTGCCCTCTATCTGGTGCATCAGCACGTTCTTTGTCCAGCCAAATTTCTTGGTGGCAAGAATATAAAAACGGCGCTCCTGCGTGTCTTTACACTTAGTTAAGATTATTATATGTTTGGTCCAACTAATTTCACCAACCAATGGTTGGAGAATTTCATTTGATTGATATTCAGCATAAAAACGTGCCATATCACGCAAATTAGACAGACCAAACCCTTGAATTCCCGGAAACTCGGCTTGGATGTCGCGTGACAAGTTCTCAACTACCGATTTGCCCCATCCAAGAGTCTTTTGGCGCTCTGTGATTTGGCGGCCAATTTCCCAATAAAGTGAAATCATTTCCTTGTTGACGGCACGCATCGCCTCATATTGAGCCGAGCGAATGCGCTTCAACACATCATCACGAAAACTTCGGTACTCTACACCAGTTATTAATGTATTGCTGTTTTCTTCCATAATCTTATTACTCAAGTTTATAAAGTTCTAAAACTTTATAAACTTGAAGTTTAGTGTTTAGAGTTTAGTGTTTAGAGAAGAAATTTTTTTCAAAATTTTCAATTTTTCACACTGATTATCCTCTAAACTCTAACCACTAAACATTAAACTTTGAGCAAGTTAACAACTTGCGAAACTTGAGTCTTATTATTTCCAATGCAAAATTACGAAAAATATAGAAGATTATGCCTTAAAACGCCGCAAAAACAAATTTTTCCAGGTCGGAATAGCGGCGGGTTAAGATTTTTGTAGTATATTTGCCAACGGATTGCAGAAGCAATCTTTACATTTTGAATTAAAAAGAAGCGTTTTGCTTATCACTCTTAGCCGGAAACCTGAGAAACTTCTAGATAATGAGAGGATAGCAAAGCGGTTTCACGTTATAGCGTGAACTGCTATTCTCATATCTTCATTATCGGGTTTTCTCAGGACCTCCAGCTAAAGGTGTGGCGAATCAGTCCACGTATTGTACTATACAACGTCGCAATGGGCTGGGGCGATAACACTAAAATCACACAATATGCATAGGTCAGATTCTAATTATTGGTCGATTGCTCAATATGAAAGAGCGTTTATAGATGTTATTGAACAGCTAAACGATGTTTTTGATTCTCACAGGTTTATTGAGATTCTCAAAAGCATTCATCCTGAGGTATTTGAAGACATAGCAGCAAAGAATCAACATGATGACCAACAAACAAACGCACACATTGCTAATTTGTTGAGCCGTAATATCAGAATATTCTCTTTGAGTAAAATCGATGGAGATAACACTAAAGTAAAGAGCGAAAATGTGCATGGAAATATTACAACAAACCAACTATGGCGCAAATTATTAATACTAATTTGTATGTTATCACTCAATTCTCCATTGTTTGCTCAATTAAAAATCGAGAAACTTAACATGCCACAAGAACTCATTGGAGAGTGGTCCGAAGAGCCAAATCCTTATGCTACAGTAATGTTCAACTTCTCCCAAAATCTATTGCGCCCTGTCTCTATAAAAAATATTTCAGACTCCAATGTGGAATTCACTGTTTGGGAGAATGATCTATCTACTATCTACCGACACTTTTCAGTTGTTTTTCCTCAAGGTTATAGTCGTTATTCCGTAGAAACAGGAATGGCTGAAATAGGAGGACGATTTCGTAGTGATGAGTGTAGATTGTGTCTAACTCAAGATCTCTTTAATGATGATGATTTGATTGAGTTCATTGTGTATTGCAAAAATTCAGAAGACAAAACAGTTGCATTTATTATGAATGAGAATAATGAAGTGTTAGCACAATCCGATGAGATGTTACATTTTTTTGACCACTTTTTAGATCCATCTTTAGTGGGCGGACACATCTATACACTTAATGGGTATACTATTTATGACGAGTCCTCTGGTATTGAAAAAATCAATAGAGACAAGTGTCAAAGCGTCGTAGCGCCAAATCCTTCGAATGGAGCTTCATCGATAACCATTAATATGGACTATACGTTGCTTAATGATGCTACATTGGTAGTTATAGACATGGATGGTAAGAAAGTTCACTCGCAAACAATCAAATCTGGTGGAACCAAGGCCGTAGTTGCAACATCAAGATTTGCAGTAGGTAATTATATCTATGTAATTCAAAACGACAATGGCTACATCTCAACTGGCAAAATTATTATAAATTAAAGTAGAAATCTATTTTACTCATGTGCAAATAAAATTGCAATCGCTTTTTTAATTATTACACTAAAAATAGTGCAACTACGGTCATTTTTTGTTTTATAATTTGCCTAAATGGGTTAAAATGATAAATTTGGCATAAAATAACCTTAATAATCGGCCAAAGTATGGTAAAAAAAATTGCACTTTGGCCAATTATAACTGCCATTAGGCACAAATAATTACCGCCACCCTGCACTTAGGGTGGCGGTAAAATGTTTACGGCGCAGCGTACTTATGGACTATAATTAATCAAGGCGCAGCCCAATTATGCATTTCGTATTATAATTATATAACAAAAAGAGGAGCAAATGGGTCAAGTTAGTACATCAGCCCAAACATCCACAATGGAATGACATTGGCGTAGCCCGTCTCTATGTTGTCTTTTACGACAAAGGCGTTGTCAAGGCCCAAAATCTGTCGTTGTTTTTTGCTCTTACCTCCCACTTCGAAGGTGTATTTCTCGTCAACAAGGAAATCGCTTTCTCGTGAAGAGCAAATGGTGTGCTTGAGCCGAACTTGGTTGAAAAAGAAAGTCTCCCTTATGGTGCCCGCATCGGCATGCGGGTCTCCTAATGAATTGACAAGAACCGTGTTGTCAAGATAAATCTTATCTATTTTTCCCAGAGCTTGTATTCCTCTTGTTGGCTCACGCAACTGAGAGATGAGCCCCGAGCGCTCTATCAAGGCACACATGTCGGCGACTTGATTTCTTGATACAGAAATCTGCCCTGCTATTTGAGTGAAATTTGGTTTAAAAGGTGCGCTTTGAGCAATTATGCCAAGCAACCTTTTAAATTTTCTCGCTGCCGCAATGGTAAGATTGGCATATTGTGGAATATCGTTTTCAAGAGTGATGTTGACAATCTGGTTGATGAGTGTGCTGTAATCATCAATTAAGACTGTGAACGGATAATATCCACGGTTTAGATACCTGGCAAAGTGAGGCAGTGGTCGGAATCCATCGGGCAGTTCAATTTCATGAGTTAAAATAGAATCAAGATTGCAGACAGGGAATTCAAATATGTTACTCAATTTCAAATACTCCCTAAACGACAGTCCTTGCATGTGATAGACAATAGCCCGTCGGCTCAAGTCGGATATTCCTTCAACAATATCGAGCACCGATGACCCGGTGAAAACCACATGAAGGTCGGGGTGATAGTCATAGATCAATTTCAGTTCACGACTCCAATCGTTGTATTTGTGTATTTCATCAATGAAAAGATATTTACCACCCATTCTCACAAACTCGTCGGCCATATCCACGAGACTATGTGTGGAAAAATAAATGTCTTCGGCAATGACATAGAGACTTGTGTTGCGGTCTAGCTCCTCCTTGATGTGTTGCAGCACAAGGGTGGTCTTGCCCACACCACGAGGTCCCACAATACCTATCATTCGGTTGTCCCAGTTGATTTCGTGGAACAGATAACGATGAAAAAAAGTGCTTGTGGCTCTAAGCAGCTGGTCGAAATGTAATTGTAATTTTTCCATGACGCATTATTTATGGCGCAAAAATACAATAATTTATCGAATTGCACAATATTTAGTGCGTTTTTTTTAATAAATGCACTAAAAATAGTGCGTTTCCTGTGTGTTTTTGTTATCACTTCG
>FLNZ01000041.1_pt1 | contig 22787 bp, 16 predicted proteins | sample 1140391 | NCBI WGS metagenome assembly FLNZ01 (sample SAMEA3878171, study PRJEB12797) | bioreactor metagenome | biome: Moose rumen | place: Sweden | collected 2011-10
CGGCGGGTTTATGAGCGAAATCCCGCGAGGCATGCGGTAAACAATCACGTTGTAGAAGCTCCCGACGCACGCGCCGAGGGCAAAAAACACCAAAAGCCAGTACCAGAGGGGGATTTCCTGCATAAAAAACCTCAAAAACAGTACATACTAGAATATATAAACAAAGTCGGGTGTTTGTTTTTCCGAATTAAAAAGATAAATTTAAAAATGCAGGACGCTCCCCCGAGCGCCCCGTTGTTTCGTGTTTAAAAAGGAATCCTATATGCGTATGAGAATTTCTTGTCTGATTTTCGCCCTGGTAGCATGTCTTGCCTCCCTCCATGGCTGTTCAAGAGAATCCTCCATCGTGGAAAACGCTCGCCTCAAGGACAACCATTCCATAGTCTTCGCTTTCGACCATCCCTTCGATAACGCCGAAGCCTTCGCGGATTCCATCAGGCACACAGACATGCCCGCCGACTCTATCGCCGATACCATCACCGTCACCGTGAACGACTCCGTCTACTTCATGGGCTTCCTGCCGCTCTATGCCGAAAAGATCTACCGTTTCGAATGGATCTTTGGCGACACCGTTATCACAAGCGAAAACACCCGCGTGCAGAGCTGGTCCTTCGACAGCGCAGGCGTGTACTTCCCCATTTTCCGTGCCGTAGATGGTAACAACGCCATCGATACCGCCGGCATCCACCGCCGCCCGCTCTACATCCGCGTCATCGACACGCCTCCCCTGCTCGACGTCCCGCGCGATACCGTAAGGGCCCGCCACAAGAAGCCAGCCACGTTCACCGTACGCGCCATCGACACCTGCGGCACCATCGAGAAATTCAAGGTGGACCTCGACGCGAAGGGCAAGGACACCGCGAAGGTCTGGAAGGCCGAAAAGATTGAAGGCACGGACAGCCTCACGATTACCATTCCCTATGTCGAAGGCGACGTGGATTCCCTCGGGAACCAGACCATCTTTGTAATCGCCATCGACGACGACGGCAACGAGACCCTCGACACCGTGTACCTGCACTTCAACCAGCCCCCTACCATCGAGATGCTGCAGCCGGTCGACAACGCCTCGCTCAGCAACAAGAAGCGCCAGGCGCTCTACTACCGCGCCGAAGACAAGGACAACCCGGGTTCGCTGCGCTACTTCATCCGCATGGCAAAGAGCCCCGACGGCCGTAATCCGCCTATATTTACCGACCCCGAAGAAAGCCTCATCGCCGCAAACATCGTCGAGAAGAGTTTCGAGATTATCGAAATTACGCCGGATTCCCTCGTTCGCAACAAGGTCAACCTCGCGGGCATCATCTACTGGGATGTGTGGGTGACCGACGGCTACGACACCGTCTACGCGAAGCACGTGAAGGACGGAAACAAGGAACGCCCCTGGAAGTTCTACCTGGGCGAGACCAGCGGCAACGCGAACCTCGAGGATATCGACGGCAACATCTGGGGCTACGCCAAGTACCAGGGATGGACCGGACGCCACTCCACCATCCGCATCACTGCCGAAGACACCCTCGGTAACAAGTTCTACACGCACACAAACGAGAGGGGCGTGTACGACATCAACCTTAAGCCGGGCATATACAACGTCCTTGCGACCGACACCTCGGGCTACCGCTTCGCCGACACGCTGCTCAAAAAGCGCCAGGTGTTCCCCGACGACACGGTATTCCTCGACACCTTGGTCCTCCGCGACACATCAAAACCCATCATCACATTCGACCCGATAGACACGCTGAATGTCCGCGACGTCCAGTTCGCCTTCAAGCTCTACGACTTCGGTTCGCAGGTGGCTAGCGCAACGGCATGGCTCGACGGCAAAGAGGTCGAACCCTCATACTTCACCACCAACAGCTGGAGCAGGAACCACACCGGGCTCCTTGACGGGAACCACGCATTCAAGCTGGTCGTGAAGGACAGCGCGGGCCTTGTTTCCGATACCGCAAGAATGAACTTCCGTGTAGACGCATCGCTGATTACACTTTCCATCGACGGCAAGACATCGAAGATGGTGAATTCCACCCAGGCAATCACGTTCACCGCAAAGGTCGAGAACGCCATCCCGATGCCGGATTCCTTGAACTGGATGAGCAACATCGAAAATGGCCCGACCTTCCGCAGCGAGGTGAACCCGACCGATAGCACCGCAACACTCGTGATAGACCTGTCGATGATGCCCTCAGGCTTCGAGCAGGGAACATTCTACGAGATGGTCGCGAAGACAGACGACAACATCCAGACAAACAAGGTTCGCTTCGGCTTCTTCGATAACGGCCCGATTGTCTACTTCGAATCGCCGACGAACGACACATCCGTTTCCATCAACGACTCGATCAGTTACACCCTATTCGCATTCGGCAACAACAGCGATCCCGACGTCCAAACATTCTCCCTTGCCTGGACATGTGACAGCGGGACTCCCTGCCCGACAGACAACTCGACGGAAGGCAAAATTTCCTGGAGCACTACGGGCCAGAAAAAACTGATTGTCGAAATAACCAACGCCGATTCCGAACACAAGAAGGACACGCTCCTCGTGAACGTAATCCCGGACCCGCCCACCATCCGCGTGAAGCAGGAAAGCAACGACGACCGCCACAAGATCAATTCCTACGCAGACGTTACCGTAAGCGCAAGCGACAAGTACGGCACCATCACAAAGATTGACTGGGGCTGCACCAACGGCACCATGTTCACCTTCGACGAGGAAAAGCAAATCGACCCGCCCGCAAAGAGCATCACCGACGTCCCGGTACAGCTCCTCATGTCGGGCACGGCGACAAACAACTTCCGCTGCATAGTCCGCGTGACCGACGATGACGGCGAAACCGCAAGCGACACGCTTACCTTCAGGGTGCTTCAGGACCTGCCGTTCATCTCGATAAACCAGAAGAACAAGACGCTCACCATCAAGGACCAGACGCAAATCAGTTTCGTTGCGGTCGATACCCTCGGGCAACTTGTAGGCTACGAGCTCGCCTGTGACAGCGTCAAGAGCAACCTGAAAAACAACTGGACCGATATCTCGGCGAGCGCGCCCACCGTCACCATGCCGCCCGAAGCCTGCACGTGGTACTGCGCCATCCAGGTAACCGACGACGACGGCAACAAGGCCCGCGATACGGCGACGTTCACCGTGCTGCAAGACCCGCCGACGGTCCAGGTGCTCGGGAACTACACCGTCACCATCAAGGATACCATCAGGCTCGACGCCATCGCGAACGACCGCTACGGCGAAATCGCACTATACGAATGGGGCTGCGGTTCTGCCGGGGCTAGCAGCATCGGGTTCACCTACTCGAGCCCGAACTCTCCCAGCTTCTCTGCGGTAATGCCCGCAACGGCGCAGGATAACTACCGCTGCATTATCCGCGTGACCGACGATGACGGCAACACCGCCCGCGATACCACGCTTATCAACATCATCCAGGCGCCGCCCACGGTCATTGTCGCGAACGAGTCGGCAATCGTGCGCGAAGGCTACAACATCGTGCTGAACGCGACCGCCTACGACTACCCCGACTATCCGGGCGAAATCGTGAAGCGCGAATGGAGCTGCGGCGCACCCGCCGAAATCGCGAACCGCTGGAAAACCGTCTCGCAGTTCGATACCGTCTGGAAGGCACCCGCCGCCGTAGCCACGTTCTACTGCATCGCCCGCGCGACCGACAACGACGGCAACACCGCGATGGACACAATGAACATCAACTTCTCCACCGAACTGCCCATCATCAACGTGAAGGACGAAGAAGTCTTCATTACCGCGGGCGAACAGTTCGAGCTCAACGCATCCGTCAACAACGTGTGGCAGGGAATCAGCTGGTTCACCTGGGAATGCTTCGACAAGGCAACCAAGAAGACTCTCGAGTCGAAGGTCACCAAGTACGACTACTACGCGAACGGTTCGAGTTTCTACGACTACCGCGAAGGCAGCTTCACGATAGACGGCAAGGACATATACTGCGTGGTCACCGCCGAAGAATCGAGCACCAAGGCTGAATTCAGCGACACGACCTTCATCAACATCATCAAGGTATCGCCCGTGGGCGTGATTACCGCGGCCGATACCGTTTACCTGTGGAGCGGTGACGAATCGTTCGACAAGGGCGAGCCCTACTACTTCTACACCTCCGAATGGGGCGGACAGAACTCCACGCTCGGGACCATCGGCAACGCAAGCATGCAGGATTTCTGGTGGAATTTCAGCAACGTAGACGGCAACTACTACCAGGGTAACCGCGACGGTTCTCTCGACACCAGCACGCTCGAGTTCAACTCCGCGTTTATCCGCAGCACCCGCGAGAACTCCATGACCATCTGCCTCGACTACCGAGACAGTTCCGCGGAATACGTGACGCAGGCGTTCTACGCAAGGCACCGCGCCGAAGAAGTCTGCCGCAAGGTATACTTCCGCAAGGCATGGCGCAACCTCGCCACCAGCGACACCGTGCTCGAGACGGCCAAGATGACGACGCCACCGGTTCTCGAAACCATAGGGAACAAGCCCGTCATCGCCTACCTCAAGAACAGCACGACCGTCGTGACCAAATACCTGGATGGTTCTACCTGGAATGCGCTCAGCACAAGCGGGATTACCGCAGCCGATTCCATTTCCGCAATCAAGATGGCAAGCGATGGTTCCAACCTCTACCTCGCCGTACTCACCAGCGCCGGCAAGCTCAACGTGTACAAGTCCATCAGCGGCACATCCGCATGGGCCAGCGTTGGTGGCACAGTTACCGAAAATGCGGCGAGCGTGAGCCTTGTATGCAAGCCCGGTGTAACGGACCGTCCGGTCGTAAGCTACATCCTAAAGAACAAGCAACCCAAATTCGGCCACTGGAACGGGACCACATGGACCGAGGTGAGCATCCCGACCAGGAACTCCATCAAGGTCCGCGAACTGCAAGCGGCCTTCACGGAAAACGGTGCGCTTACAGCAATCTATGTCGACACCACCTCCAGTTACAAGGCTTACTACGTGATGTTCGGCAGTGACTACAGCGTGAAGAAAAAGGATTCCGAAATTTCGAGCAACGTAAATGGCGTGAACCTCGCCGTTTCGGGCAACACGCTCTACATGGGATTCCTGAACCGCGATACTGAACGCTACGGCCCGTACGTGTACAAGGGCAGCGCGAGCACCAATTCCATTGACTGGAACAAGTCGGGTGTATATGGGGCATCCATCCACGAAGGCCTGCTCGCCTACCACATCAGCATCACCACCTTCGACGGCAAGCTATACGCCATCGTCGACGACAAGGGCAAGCCCTCGCTCGCGCAGAGCCACGTGTTCAAGCTCGAAGGGAACACCTGGAAACTCATGGGCGAAAACGAGCTCCCGTACTTCAAGGCCGTGTTCTACAACAACAATAACTACTACCTGAGAGGCTCTGTCCCGAGTATCGCAGTCGCAGGCAACGGAGGCGTGTACATCTCGATGCTCGCCTGGGAAAACGCGGGCGGCAGCGGTAAGAACTTCGGGCCCATCGTCATGAAGTACGTGGCAGATTCCTGGACGGTTCACTAGAAACATTTAAATATCGGAGATTTTAATGAATATCGAAATTGCAGCGATTTGTGATGCGGCCACCGCGAACGGCATTGGCGGAAGGCTCAATATACTGGGCGCATTCGACAGGGTGTTCCCCGCAAAGTTCCCCTTCGTGATTCCGCAGTGCGCGGCGGCCTTCCGCATCCGCTACCTGCGTTCCGAAACGGGCACGCACAAATTGGCGCTTTCCATCGAGGATGTTTGCGGGCACCCCATCGTGCCGGTAATGGAATCGAACATTCCCTTCGAGCCGGTCGCCACCGGGCTCGATACCGCGGCAATCAACCTGGTGCTCAACATGCAGCGCCTGCAGATTACCCGCCCCGACAAGTACATCGTGCGGCTCATCGTCGACGACGAGGAACTCATATTCCTGCCGCTCTACATTCTCGAGGACCCGCGCGCAAAGCAGGCCAACCCGCCCGCCGATGGCGAGGTAAGGAACTAGGCAGGCGATGCACCCGCAAATCCGTTCACGGCTAGCGGCATTTTCCCTGATGGCGGGGGCGTTCACGCTCCTTGCCTGCAGCGGTATAAACGACAGCTGGGAGGTGAAGGGCGGAGGCTACATTAAGTACAAAGTAAATGACGGCGAGAGCCACACCATTGAGCTCGGTCCGGACGATGTGGAAATACCCTTTATCCGAAACAGCCACCATTACCTGTACGTAAAGACGCAACTCGAGGAAAGCAGTCGCGGGGACCAGATTGCCTTCATGGTAAACAATCCCAAGTTGGGCAACAACGCTCCCGTGCAGGAATATTCGTGGTTTAGCATGGAATTTTCCGAGCAGGGCCGCATTTTCGCCGAAAACAGCACCGTGCACATTGACCAGAAGGACGATTCCACCTGGACCGCCGACCTGGAACTCTACACAGCGGACTGCCGGAACGGTCACTGCATCGACACGCTCCCCAAGTTGAAAATCACTGGCCGATTCCGCTACTGGATACCCGAAGAATACCGCTAGACACCCGAAAAAGGGGTAAAATCGCCCCTTGACAAAACGGGTACAAGTTTCTACTATTGGGCTACCTTAATGGTCGATTAGCTCAGTTGGTTAGAGCGCCACCTTGACATGGTGGAGGTCACAGATTCGAGTTCTGTATCGACCACTGCAAAAGACCCTGCAATGCAGGGTCTTTTTTTGTGATGAGGTTAAAGATCTGCGCGGATTATTTGCGTGGGCACCTGCGGTGCTCCAGATGCAAAAAAAAGAAACCGCTCGGAGAGCGGTCCCTTGAATTGCTTTTAAGGCAAACTAAGATTACTTCTTAGCCTTGCTCTTGGCAGCGTCAGCCTTGAGAGCAGCACCGGCCTTGAAGCCAACGGTCTTGGAGGCCTTGATCTTGATGGTGGCGCCAGTCTGCGGGTTGCGGCCGGTACGGGCAGCGCGAGCCTTGACAGCGAAAGTGCCGAAGCCGATCAGCTGGACGTTGCCGTCCTTCTTGATGCCAGCGGCGATGCCGTCGAGCACAGCGTCAAGAGCGCGAGCAGCAGCAGCCTTGGATTCAATACCAGCTTCCTTGTTGGCGAGGATGGCGTCGATGAGTTCTTGTTTGTTCATTTTTTAACTCCTTGAGTTGTTGAGATTAATTGTATGGTGATATTATACCTTTTTTTTAAGCATGTGGAATACTTTTTTTAAAAAAAGTGTCTTTTTCTGAGCCCTTTAAAATCAAGCCTCGGGCGGTGGTCCGACCTCCGTAGACTCCGCTTCGGCAGTGTGTTCATGGAACCTCTTGAGGTACACCAGGCATATGCAGGTGAAGGGTATGGCAACAAGTAAACCTAAGAAGCCCAACAACTTACCCCATATAGAAAGCGACAGGAGAATGCCCACCGGAGGCAGGTCCATGGAGCCTCCGACAATGCGCGGCACAAGGAAAAAATCCTGGATAACCTGCACCACCAGGTAAATGGAGCAGATGATGAGCGCGACTTCCCAGAACGGCAGTCCGGTGTTGAGAGCGTGGACGACCGCCAGTAGTAGTGCGAGCGGGATGGTCGTGAGCTGCATGTACGGTATCATGTTGAGCGCTCCGGAGAAAAGCCCGAACGCGACCCCCATAGGCAGTCCCATCACGCCAAAGCCAATGGCGTAAAGGATTCCGACGATAAGTGCGACCAGCGCCTGAGCTCGGAAGTAGTTACCCATGAATTTGTCCGTATCCATCGCAAACAAACTAGCATTACGGCGGAAACGCACCGGGAAGGCGTTCAGGATGCCGTTACGAATCTTGTGCATGTCGAGCATAATGAATACGAGATACATGAATATAACCGCAGCACTCGAGAACCACACGGCAACCGTACCCGTGTACGAGAGCACGCCCCACGCGCCGGGCAACACCTTCGAGGCGATATTCTGCACTTCGCTCCAGAAATCCATGTGCTGCATGGCGGCTGCTAGTTTGTCCCAAGAAACCATCTCGCGGACCGTTTCCCACAGGTTGGCGGGCAGGAACTCGTTCAGTCGCGAAGACCATTCGGAGTCGGTAAACATCCTTGCAATCAAAACGCCAAGCGTCTGGACTTCGTGCACGATTTGTGGAATAAACAACTTGCCTACGCCGAAAAGTATCAAAGCAAACGCAAGCAGCACGATAATAACGGCAATCACGCGCTTTTTTACCAGCGTCTGCAGCTTGTTCACAATCGGGTCGACAATGTAGGCGATAAGGAACGCGGCAAAGAACGGGAACAGCACTCCGCGCAGGTAGTACACGAGCGCAAGCGAAATCCCGAGGCCGACCGTCCACAATATAAACCGCATAACGCGATCGAGCGTCCAGTGCTTAGACATCTTTCCTCCCGTTTTTCGCGGGGCGTCCAATCACCCCGAAAAATTTCAGTTCAAGAACCACGAATACGGCAACCATCAGGGCAAGCACAATAAACATGGCACGTTCAAAATTCCGGTCGATTCCCCACGCACGAACCGACTTCACCTCGATTTCGTCGGGAATCCCGCGCATTACCCCATCGCCGTTCACCACCTCGAGCGAAAGCGCGCGGTGCAGGTACGTGCGGCCATCATCCTCTTCCATGCCCATGGCCGAAATCCACCACACGGCGGTCCTGAACTTGTTTATTGCAAAGCGCTCGCTGGTAAATGACCGCGAAGCCGGAACGCTCATGACCACAGGGCGCAAGGTTTCGCGGAAGCCTTCCTTAGTATATACCGGGTCGTCCGTCAGGATACGCACCGTAACGGAACGCATATACTTTGTAGCGAACACGACTTCCATGGAATCGAACCGCGAAAAGTCAAAATGCCCTACGGGACGGCTGTTCACCGAATTGAGGTTGAACCCGACACCCACCGCCGGGTACGCGACACCCGAGCGCACGTTAATGTTTACGCCGAGCAGCGAATCGCCCGCAACCACATCGCAGGTGGAGGTGCCGCCGAAGGCGGAATCGTCGAGCGGATAGAGCGGATACGCTCCATAGGGGAAGAACGTGCACCCCATCTGCCGGAACGCGCCGAACGCCCACGCCCACACGCCGAGCGCTACCAGAAAAACAGCAAGTAAGACAACCTTACTTCTTAGATTCATCGTTCCCCGTCTTGTGGCGAAGCCCCACGGCAGCAATAGTCAGCAAGATAAACGAGACAAGCACTATGCCGAAATACAGGTTGCTTATCCCCCAGAAAGAAACTTCATATAACTTAAGCGTAAACTTTTTCCCGCGGGGGTGATTCCAGCCCGGCACAATCTCGACGCGCGCGACCTTTTCCTGGTGGCGCTTGTTGTATTCCTTCGACACCTGGGCAGTCTCGTACCAGAAATCGGGCGTATAGAATTCTTCCATCGGGACGGCCACGCGCTGCCTGCCCTCCTTCACGGGGACTTCCTTCAGCAAAAGCTTGAACGTCGCGGGCTTCTCGATGTCGGTCACGTCCGGGTCGAACGTCCACACCTTCACGATGACTTCGCTTATGCCCCGGGCCTCCACGTCCACGAAAACGGTATCCACGAAGGTCCAGTTCCGGTAATCCTTTTCACCCTGCGGGTCCAGGTTCCACAGGAGCCCGCACCACGCGAACTTCACGGAGTCGGCCCCGAGCATGCACGAGAATTCGGCTTCACCGCCATTCACAGTGAGGCTCGCTTCCGACGCCCCTCCATCGGAGCGGTCGTCATAACCATCGAGCGTTACGCCCTCGGGCACGGGCAGCAGGTCTTCCTTGAACGAACGATCAGGGAGCAATGCGTAGGCGACAAGTATCGCAATAGCGATAAGCGCTAGAACCGCGTATGTCTTTTTCATCTTATTCGAATATCTTCTTCAGGTGGAGGTTGTACTGTATCTCGTCCAAGGGGTCGACCTCGGGCATTTTTTCTCCAAACCACTTGTTTACCAGCGCATCGATTGCACGGATAAAGAAGAAATGATGCTTCCCGCTGCTCGGTTTCTGGAACGGCGAATCCAGCGTACGCTTCAGAATCGCAAGCATCTGCGAGGGCGGCAGGTGGAACATCTTGCAACAGGTCGTCACCTTGCCGGGAATCCCGTAGTCGGGAATATTGCCGTCCACAAGAGGCTCGCCGTGGTCTATACAGCAGGCCCCAGCCATGTCGGGATCGGGCGCGTTTTTTGCCTTGAGGGCATTATACCACATCTCGCGGGAACGGTCGGGAATGTCGCCACGCAGCGCCATCGTCTGGTCGCACGGGAAAAACGTCGAGAAGCACTTGGGGCAAATGCGCAGGTCCAGATGGCCTATCTTCGACGCCACCACCTCTGTTTTGCAAAACGGACAATTACTCATGTAAGGGAATATAGCAAATATGTAGCATAACCGCCCGCAACTAATATTTATATTTATCGCATGCGTTACGGTGACATTTCTACATTCCAGAGTGGCGTTGCCATCCCCCTGTTTAGCCTTCGCAGCAAGTCCGGGGTCGGCATCGGCGAATATCTAGACCTTATCCCGTTTGCCAAGTGGTGCAAACTGTGCGATTTCAACATTATCCAGCTTTTGCCGGTAAACGATACCGGAGCGGAGGCAAGCCCCTACAGCGCACGCAGCGCGTTCGCCCTGAACCCCGTGTTCATCAACATACAGGCGGTGAGCGGCTCCAGCGAGTTCGAAGACGAAATCGAGCAGGCGAAAGACGAATTCGACAACCAGGAACGGATAGACTACTACAAGATTTCTACCTGGAAGCGCAACATCCTCAAGAAGATTTTCAGCAACCGCTACGATCAGCTGAAAAAGGACAAGGAACTCCAGAAGTGGATTGACGCGAACGCCTGGGCAAAGGGCTACTGCGCGTATGCCATGCTCAAGGCGCAGAACGGAGAATCGAGCTGGAAGGACTGGAAAAAATACCAGAACCCGACCGCCGAAGACATCGAGAAACTCTGGAGCAAGAACCAGAAAGAGATGCTCTACCAGGCATGGATGCAGTTTATCGCCGAAATGCAGTTTACCGCCGCGGTAAACGAAATCTCGAAGCTCGGCATCCACGTGAAGGGCGACATTCCTATCCTCATCAACGAGGACAGCGCCGACGTGTGGGCCAACCGCAACTACTTCTCGCTCGACGACCGCGCGGGCGCACCCCCCGACATGTTCAGCTACAGCGGGCAGAACTGGGGATTCCCCACCTACCGCTGGGACGTGCTCGAGAAGGACGGATTCCGCTGGTGGAAGGACCGCCTCGCGCAGGCAAGCAAGTTCTACCACGCCTACCGCATTGACCACGTGCTCGGATTCTTCCGCATCTGGTCGATTCCGCAGCGCGAAGTTACCGGAATCCTCGGGCGTTTCAACCCGTGCATCCCGCTTACCTGGGATCTGCTCCACAGCGCGGGCTTCAGCCGCGAGACCCTCGAATACCTGCGCCGCCCGAACTACTCCGTAGACCAGCTGCGCGAATTCCTGGGCGACGAGACCGAGAACCTCATTTCCGTGTACTTCGAGAACCTCCCGAACGAGGCGACCCGCTTCGTGTTCAAGCCCGAGTTCTACAGCGAACGCGCGATTACCAGCCTCGACGAACCACAGAGCGTCAAGGATGCGCTCCTGAAGGTCTACTGGAACCGCATATTTATCCCGGCGGGCGACGAGAACACGTTCTACCCGTTCTGGTACTGGTACAACCAGCCCGTGCTCGCCACGCTCCCGCAGAACGAGCAGGAAACCCTCAAGCGGCTCATACACGAGAACGAAGCCGCGCAGGAAGGCCTGTGGGAACAGAACGCCACCAAGCTGCTCTCCGTGCTCGCAAACGAGACCGACATGCTCGTATGCGCCGAAGACCTCGGTGCCGTACCGCACTGCGTGCCGGTGGTGCTCAAGAAGCTCAACATCCTTTCGCTGCGTATTGAACGCTGGGCCCGCAACTGGGATGCACCGTACAGCCCGTACTACGACATGGCGGAATACCCGCGACTCTCCGTGTGCACCACAAGCTGCCACGATACCTCGAGCCTGCGCGGGCTCTGGACGGAGCCCGATTTTGACCGTGACCTCTACTGGTCGCACGCGCAGCTTTCCGGCACCGCGCCCGAAACGCTCACGCCTCCGGTGGTCCGCGACATCCTCGCGCACGTGTTCTCCACGAACAGCCTGTTCTGCATTTTGCCCGTACAGGACTACTTCGCGCTCTCTTCCACACTTTCCGAAGTGCCTCCCGAAGAGGAACGCGTGAATATCCCGGGTACCGTCGGTGGCAAGAACTGGACATACAGGATTCCCGTAACCGTCGAGGAACTCGAGTCGAACAACTCGCTCAATTCCGAAATCCGCAAGCTGGTCGACACCCGCAGGCGCCGCCCCATGTGGAAAATCTAATCCCGCGCCGCCCATGAACGTTCCTGCCTGGGTCAAAGACGCTATCTTCTATCAGATTTTCCCTGATAGGTTCTGTCGTAGCCCCAAATACAGTGCCGTAGGCAAGTTCGTGCAATGGGAAAGCAAGCCCACACGCACGAACATGTTCGGCGGGAACCTCGCGGGCATTACCGACAAACTAAAGTACATCGCAGATCTCGGTGCGACGGCGATTTACCTGTGCCCGATATTCAAGAGCAATTCCAACCACCGCTACCATACGGTGGACTACTTCGAGATAGACCCGGTCCTCGGCACGCTCAAGGACTTCGACCGGCTCGTGAAAAAGGTGCACAAGCTCGGGATGCGCATTATCCTGGACGGAGTCTTTAACCACTGCTCCCGCGGGTTCTTCCAGTTCAACAGCCTCATGGAACTCGGGGAAGACTCCCCCTACGTCGACTGGTTCCACGTGCACAGCTGGCCCATACACGCCTACTCGGGCAAGCCGAATTACGAATGCTGGTGGAACTACCCCGCCCTCCCGAAATTCAATACGGACTGCGCGGACGTGCGCGAATACCTGTTCAGCGTCGCCGAATACTGGACAAAGCGCGGCATAGACGGCTGGCGGCTCGACGTGCCGAACGAAATCGACGACGATAGTTTTTGGCAGGAATTCCGCAGGCGCGTGAAGGCGATAAACCCCGAAGCCTACATCGTGGGCGAAATCTGGGACAATCCCGAGCGCTGGCTCAAAGGCGACCAGTTCGACGGCGTCATGAACTACCCGTTCCGCAAGGCGGTAATGCAGTACCTCTTCGACGAGAATCCCATTTCCACAGGGGAATTCTGCGAGAAGGTGCGCAGCGCGTTCCCCGAGAACCGCTTCGGTACCCCGATGAACCTGCTCGGGAGCCACGACACCACCCGCATCGCATCGCAACCCCGCACGAGCCCCGAACGCATTAGGCTCGCGCTCGCCCTGCTGTTCTTTATGCCCGGAGCCCCCTGCATCTACTACGGCGACGAAATCGGCATGGAAGGCGGCAAGGACCCCGACTGCAGGCGAACATTCCCGTGGGACCAGCTGAAGGCCCGCAAGGCGCTGCCCATCTACAAGTTTATCCGCGAGCTCACCCGCATGCGCCACGAAAACCCCGTACTCCGCGACGGGAAGGTGCAAATCGAGAGCGACAAGGCGGGCTTTACCGTCACGCGCACCCTCGGCAGGCAAAAGATGACCCTCGTGGTCAATATGCTCGGACCCGAGCCCACCTTCGAGATTGAGACTAATAGTAAATGATGTCTTTTCTATCTTGGTGCGCCATGGCGCACAAGATAGGGCGGCTCGGCCATGTCAAAGCATTGCTTTGACGTCTGCGACGTCAGTGGCTGCGGCTCGATAATGCAAAAACGAGTTTTTGCGCTATCTCGCCTTGCCCACCTTTGCCGCGGCACTCGCCTTTTTCTATCTTTGACCCGCAACTAAATGCGTATTAATGCCTTATTAAGGGATTACAGATGAACAAACATAAATTCGGCATGCGAGAATTCTTCATTCTCCTCGTCATTGCACTCTCGGCCTACACGGTTTGGCCCTCTATTCAGGTTCACTCCAAGAAGGGTGACGAAAAGAAGGCCTTCCTCAAGGAAAATCCGAAACTTTCTTCCAGGTCCATCAATTTCGGCCTCGACCTCGCCGGCGGTACGAGCATTACGCTCCAGATCGACAAATCCGGTCTCAAGGAAGACGACGATATCCAGGACATCCAGAAGCAGTCCCTCGAAATCATCCGTAACCGCGTTGACCAGTACGGTCTTTCCGAACCGCAGATTTCGCCCTCCGGCGACGACCGTATTTTGGTCGAACTTGCCGGCGTAGACGATTCTACCGCAAAGGCCCTCGTGGGTTCCACCGCAAAGCTTGAATTCAAGATTCTCGCCGAGGCGGAAAAGTTCAATACGGTAACGACGCTCCTGAACCAGTATCTGACCCGCCAGACCACCGACGTGGCCAGCGATTCTACGGTTGCCGACTCCGCCGCCGCGGATTCTACGGTCGCCAAGGTCGATTCTGCCAAGGATACCACCAAGGCCCTCTCCGACGAAGAACTGCTCGGCGGTTCCGTCCAGACGGCAAAGGCTGAAGATTCCACCGTTTCTGACTCCGCTGCCGAAACCGTACCAGCATCCGAGGTCGGCAAGGCTTTCAGCGATTACTACCTCCAGTTCGGCAACGGCGGGTTCATCGCCGAAGAGAACATCGAGAAGGTCAAGAAGATTCTTGAACTCGAAGGCGTCAAGAAACTCATCCCGCGTGACGTCGCCTTTGCCTTCGGTAGCGGCCTCGAAAAGATTAACCGCGATTCCCCGGTCAAGGCCAAGCGCCTCTACCTCCTCAAGCGCCGTGCCGAAATGGGTGGCGACGACATCGTCGATGCCCGCCCGGAACGTGTTGCTGACGGTGTGAGCGCCGGTGAAGTTGCCGTCAAGCTCCGCTTCGGTGGCATCGGCCCCAAGAAGTTCTCCGCCGTTACGGCCGCGAACATCAACAAGCAGATGGCCATCGTGCTCGACAACCAGGTCATTAGCGCCCCGGTCATCAGGGACCGCATCCCGAACGGCGACGCCCAGATTACCGGCCTCGACGACATGGCCGAAGCCAACCGCCTCGCCGTCGTGCTCCGCGCGGGCGCCCTCAAGGCCCCGATGAAGATTATCGAAAGCCGCAGCGTGGGTGCCACCCTCGGTGAAGAGAACATCTCCCAGGGCTTCGGTTCCGGCGCCATCGGTCTCATCATCTGCTTGCTCTTCATGGTGGCCTACTACCGCCTGGGCGGCCTTATCGCGAGCCTCGGTATGATTATCAACACGCTCGTGACCGCCGCCGTGATGTCACTCTTCAACGCGACCCTCACGCTCCCCGGTATCGCAGGCTTCATCCTCGTCGTGGGTATGTCTCTCGACGCGAACGTGATTATCTACGAACGCATCCGTGAAGAACTCAAGAACGGCCTTACCGCCCGCGCTGCCGTGGCGAAGGGTTACGAACGTGCATTTACCGCGATTCTCGACTCCAACCTCACCACCGTGCTTACCGGCCTTATCCTCTACAAGATTGGTACCGGCTCCGTGAAGGGTTTCGGTCTTACGCTTACTATCGGTATCCTCACCTCGCTCTTCTGCGCCATCACCGTGACCCGTGCAGTGCTCGACTGGAAACTCGCCAAGCGCGACGCCACCACGCTCTCCATCGGTAACGGCATCAAGGCCATCAACGAGGCGAACCTCCAGATTATCCCGCACCGCAAGCGTTTCGGCCTCATTTCGACCATTCTCATCATCGCTTCCATCGCATGCATCGCCATCAAGGGATTCGACTTCAGCATCGACTTCACCGGCGGCCAGGTCTACACCATCCAGTACCAGGACAACGCCAAGCACGAGACCGACCTGAACAAGGCCCTCTCCGCGGCAGGCATCTCCGGCACGAAGGTCCGCTCTCTGGGCGGTACTTCCGCGAACTCCTACCAGGTGAGCCTCCGTACCGACGACGCTAACTTCGAAACCACCATGGCCAAGGCCTTCGAGGCCGCCGGCCAGAAGTGCGAAATCGTTGCCAAGGACACCGTGGGTCCGACCATCGGTGCAGAACTCCGCTTCAACGCTATCTTGTCCGTAATCCTCGCCTGGCTCGGAATCCTGCTCTACGTGTGGTTCCGTTTCGGCAAGTTCGGTCTTGGCTTCGGCGTGGCCGCAGTGCTCGGCCTCGTGCACGATACCATCATCACGCTCGGCTTCATCTCGGCATTCAGCCTCTCCTTCGACGGCGCCCTCATCGCATCGCTCCTGACAATGATTGGTTACTCCGTGAACGATACCATCGTGAACTTCGACCGTATCCGTGAAAACACGAGCGTCTACGGTTCCGCGAACTTCGGCGAAACCATCAACCGCTCCTTGAACCAGTGCTTCAGCCGTACCATGGTGACCTCCCTCACGACTTTGTTCGTGTGCGTGATCCTCGCCGTGATGGGCGGTTCCTCCATCCGCGACTTCGGCCTCGTGCAGTGCTTCGGTATCCTTGTCGGTACCTACTCCTCCGTGTGCATCTGCTCTCCGATTGTTCTGTGGTGGTCCAACCGCTTCAAGAAGGGCGTATAATCTAGACGAAAGATTGCCTCGGCACCATGCCGGGGCTTTTTTCTTTATTACAAAACTTGCGGCTTCCGCGAGTTTTTTCTATATTGGCGTGCGTTCGATCAAAGGGGGCGGTATGCTCAAGTATTACAAAATCGAATCGGGCCGCATTGTTGGCGCCCCGAACGAAGATGCGGCTGACATCGTCATCATGGGCTCCCTCAGCCAGGAACAGCGCAGCGTCCTGGTCAAGGAATACGAGATTACCGAGCATACCATCGCCTCCGCATTCGACTCCGACGAGCTTTCCCGTATCGAGTACGACGACGACTTCACGACCATCGTGTTCAAGAAGCCGAAGAACTATTCCGCCGAGGACAACTTTCAGTTCCGCGTGGAATCCTTCGGCATATTCATCTTCAAGGACTGGGTGCTGCTCCTTACCGACAGCGACATCCCCGTGATGGACGAACGCCGCTTCTCGAAAATCGACAGCCTCAATACCTTCGTGCTCCGCGTACTGAGTTTCGCGATATCTCACTTTAACGAACACCTGCGCATTATCAACCGCATCAACGACGATTTGGAACTGCGCCTCAACACCTCGATGGAAAACAAGTACCTGCTCAGCATGTTCAGCCTGAACAAGGGCTTGATTTACTACGTGAGCGCACTCAACAGCAACGACACGCTCCTGAAGAAACTCCAGATGGGCAGGAGCCTCAACTGGACCGAAGCCGAACGCGAGCTGCTCGAAGATATCCAGATTGAGAACGGCCAGAGTTTGCAGCAGGCAAACATCTACGCGAACATCTTGACATCCATGATGGATGCGCGCGCAAGCGTCATCAACAACAACGTGAACCAGCTGATGAAGAACTTGACCATCGTGACGATTTCGATATCGCTCCCGACGTTCTTCGCTAGTTTGTTCGGAATGAACGTGAAATTGCCCTTCGGCATGAACGGCGACGCGCTCACCGGCTCGGGCATAGCCTTCTGGGGCATCATCGCCGTCTGTATCCTTTCTGTGATTGTGTTCCTCGCCTTCTGGATGCGCAGGAAATAATTTAATTACCGCGGTCGCTCATGCTCGAAAACATGGCGACAATCTCGTCGGTAAAGTTGTTCTTCGGGAACTTGTCCGCAATCTGCAGTGCCTGCTCCAGGTGTTCCTGGGCTTCGGCCTTCGCCTTCTCGAAACTCTTCTTCGCGTTCAGGCGCGCAATTATCTCGCCAGCGACATCGTCCGCTGCGACACGCTTGATAAGCGATTCCATCTCGGAACGTTCTTCCGCACCGCAGTCCTCGAAGTAGTACAGCAGCGGGAGCGTTATGAGCCCGTTGGAAAGGTCGGTGAACTTCGCCTTGTCCAGGTTCTTCGAGCCGAACCCGTAATCGAGCAGGTCGTCGATAATCTGGAACGCAAGCCCGAAGTGCGCGCCCATCCTGGCACAGTCATCCACGAGAGGCTTGTCGAAACCCGCCATGATGCCGCCAATGCGTGCGGCAGCCTCGATGAGCGCGGCTGTCTTGCGGTCGATAATCTCGTTGTACATCCCGCGCGAAAGCGTCATCTCGCCGCAGTGGTCGAGTTCCATGATTTCGCCCACGATAAGCTTGTCGGCAGCATCGGAGATGATTACCGGAACGTTCCTCGCCTCTTCGTCAATCACGCAGCGCATGGACTGCGAAAGCACGTAGTCGCCCACCAGCACCGCAACCTGCGTACCCCATTCCTTGTGGGCGGTAATCTGCCCGCGCCGGAGTTCCGTCCCGTCGATGATGTCGTCGTGCACGAGGCTTGCAAGGTGCAGGAGTTCCACGCTCGCGCAGGCATGGGCCACGCGGGCCTTGTCGGGCGCTTTTGCCCCGCAGTTCGCGATAAGGCACAGGAGCGTCGAGCGGATGCGCTTGCCCTTCCGGCCAAAGAGCGAAACGAGCCTGCCGGAAATACCCGCGGGGGCGTTCTCGGCCACCTGCATAATTACCCGCTCGGTCATGGCGAGCTGGTCCTTCACAAGTTCGCGGGCCTGGCCCAGCACTACCTGAAAATCGGCTTTCGACGGGCTCATCGCACTAGACATCCAGGTCGTTCAACACCTTGTAGGCGTTGCTTTCGATGAACTTGCGGCGCGGTTCCACGTCTTCGCCCATGAGCATGCTGAAAATCTGGTCGGCGAGCACGGCATCTTCCACGTAGCACTGCTTGAGGAAGCGGCTCTTCGGGTCCATGGTCGTGTCGTTCAGCTGCTCGGCAGACATTTCGCCAAGGCCCTTGAATCGCGTGATGGTCACGTTCTTCTTGTCCTCGACTTCGGCCATCGCCTTGTCCTTCTCGTTCTCGTCGAACAGGTAGCGGTCCTTCGTGCCCACCTTCAGCTTGAACAGCGGGGGCATTGCAAGGAATATGTGGCCTGCATCGATAAGCGGGCGCATGTAGCGGAAGAAGAACGTGAGGAGGAGCGTCTGGATGTGAGAGCCGTCCACATCGGCATCGGTCATGATGATAATCTTGTCGTAGCGGAGCTTTTCAATCTTGAACTCCGTGCCGATACCCGTACCGATGGCGTTCACCAGGTTCTGGATTTCCTCGGTATCGAGCACGCGGTGCAAGGAAGCCTTTTCCACGTTCAGAATCTTACCGCGCAGCGGGAGAATAGCCTGGAATTCGCGGTTACGGCCGCTCTTCGCGGAACCGCCTGCAGAGTCACCCTCGACAATAAACAGTTCGCATTCCTTCGGGTCGCGGCTACTGCAGTCCGCGAGCTTGCCGGGAAGGCCGCCGCTTTCAAGAACGTTCTTGCGGCGTGCGAGGTTGCGGGCACGGTGTGCCGCCTCGCGGGCGAGAGCCGCGTTGTACACCTTGTCGAGAATCACCTTGATGGCGGCCGGGTTCTCCTGGAAGAATTCCTCGAGCTTTGCGCCGAACGCGCTATTCACGTAGCTTGCGATTTCGGAGTTGCCGAGCTTGCGCTTGGTCTGGCCTTCAAACTGCGGCTGCGAAACCTTGATGGCGATAACTGCAGTAAGGCCTTCGCGAATGTCGTCGCTCGTAATCTGCGCATCCTTCTTGCCCTTGGGCATCTCCGCCGCGAACTTGTTGATGACGCGGGTAAGTGCCGTCTTGAAGCCCGTAACGTGCGTACCGCCGTCGTAGGTGTTCACGTTGTTCACGAAGCTGAAGAAGTTTTCCTGGTAGCCGTCGTTGTACCACATGGCGACTTCGAGCGGGTACTGGCCATCAGGGAGCACCAGGTGGATGGGCTCGTTAAAGAGCGGAGTGCGGTGTTCGTCCACGTAGCGCACGAACTCGGAAACGCCACCCGGGTAGCAGAACGTCTCGGAGCGTTGGTTCTCGGAGTCGCGCTCGTCGGTAAGCGTGAGCCTGAGCCCGCTCATGAGGAACGCAAGTTCGCGGAAGCGCGTAGCCAGCGTGTCGTACACGTAGACGGTCTCGGTAAAAATCGTATCGTCGGGGTAGAACTCGACACTCGTGCCGGTCGTGCCGTCGCTCTCGCCGATATCCACCTGCGGGCCGCAGGGAATGCCCTTCGAGAATTCCTGGCGCACCACGCGGCCGTTGCGACGCACCGTCACGATAAGCTTGTTCGAAAGCGCGTTCACGCAGCTCACGCCCACGCCGTGCAGACCGGCAGAAACCTTGTACGAATTGCTGTCGAACTTGCCGCCCGCGTGGAGCTTGGTCATCACCACCTCGATGGTGCCCACGTGTTCCTTCGGGTGAATGTCGGTCGGGATGCCGCGCCCGTTATCGGTCACGCGGATGCCGTTGCCCGGCAGGATGGAAATTTCAATGTGGTTGCAGAATCCGGCCAGAGCCTCGTCCACGGAGTTGTCGACGACTTCCCATACCAGATGGTGAAGCCCGCGGATGTCGGTCGAGCCGATGTACATGGCGGGGCGGACACGAACCGCCTCCAAGCCCTCAAGAACGGTAATGCTCGAACCGCTGTAATCTTCCTCGGCCTTCTTCAATTCTTCAGATTCTTCTGCCATATTTCCTCTAAAAACATTTCACAGGAGCGAGCCTCGGGAGCCGGTTCAAACGAAGCGAATCGCCTTAACCACAGGCTTTCCGAGCAGCGCATTGCACTTGTCAATAATAGCATTTTTTTGCATGAAAAGTTCGCTTTTCCAGGCCGCAGAAGCCGCTTTCAGCACAAGCGTATGCTTGTCCAATTTCACGGGTTGCACGTGCGTACAGACAGCCTTCCCGACCACTTCCTCGAAGCGGTCCGAAAGGGTCTTGAAGTCCATACTTTCGGAGACATGCGCCTTATCGAGAACCTTCGCAATGAGCACGCTGATATCGACAGCGCCCTCTCCCGTCACACCCTTTTTTCTACGGACAAACATATTTTTACTCCACATCAAACATCTTCATCGGCAGCACATGCCTCTGTTTCGCCTTCAGCACTTCAAGAACAACCGTACTTTCGCCGCCCTGAGGCGCGGAAGTCTTTATCGTTACTTTCTTGAGAGTCCCTGGCAGCGGGCAGGAGTTGTCGCAATACTCAAACTCGCTTACCGCATTTGCCCCATTCACAACCACGTCCATCTTCATCACTCGCTTGTTTTTTTGCGAATAGTAAAGCGTCGGCTTGGACGGGTCCTTGGGCGTTATTTTCCACAGATTCCCTTCCGCAACAGGATTGTTGTAGTCTTCAGGAGAACCCATCTGCTTGTTCACATCGGCGGGATTCCGTGCGGGCATGTTCTGCGCCGGGAGTTTTTTCCCGGTTTTCAAGTCCGTGACCTTCATGCGTCCGTTGTTCTGTACCATTTCCATCTGCATCATGCTGGACTTGATGGTTGTAATAGACTTGTTCTCTCCCGCTGTAAGCAGGGCCATGTTCACAACCTGAGGAGCCATATTGGGGAGCGTCACCGTAGTACGCATCTGCATCTCGCAGGTGTCCGGGAATGCGGACTTTTTTTGATTGTCAAATACAGTCTGCAGACTGAGCGCATTAGCCTGAATTGCGACAAAAGAAATGGCGGCAAAGATTTTAACCAGGTTATTCATTGTTTATCCTTACAGCAAAGAGAGTTTTTTCGTCGATTTAATGGATCCGTTCACCTTGAGCATCAAGTAAGTTCTACTCATATCGATACCAGTCCAATCCACATGTACAAACTGTTCGCCCGGAGCTAGAGTCCCGTTAAAGATAGATTTTACAGGAGCACCCTTTGCCGTCACCAAGCTGAGTTCCACATAGGACCAGTTATCCATCGTAATAACGAGACCTTCCGGCGTACGGATCACAGGAACGGATCCAGGCGCATGGTAGCCGAAATCGACATTATATGCGGAATCCGGGTCGACTTCGTCCGGGGCGGGCAATGTCCATACAGGCATATTGCCGTATATCATGTACCCCGTAGAGTCAAACACACAGATACCGCGGGCCTCGCGCATCGCCGTCCCGAGACTGTCGTGGCTCGGGTCGTCATTCGCATTCCACATCGCAGCCCAACCCGGCAGATGCAAGGCGACCTTCACCGGATTCTGCCATGTCTTGCCGGCAGCAAGTGACGAGTCGCAATGGACAGTCACTTGCCAGCGACCGGAACCGAGGCTCTCCATCGAGGCAGAAGAACATTTGGACTTGTCGTTGATTTCATAATCCGGCGCTAGACCCTCCTCCACGAAGAAGTAGTAGCGTACATCAAAGTTCTTCAACGCGACATTACCCGTATTTTCCACATTGAAATGAATTTCGCTCGCCTGGTTGTCGCCGCGCATATCGGAGGCTAGCACACGCACCTTGGTCTCAAGCGATACGGGATCTTCCATCTCGGCACAGGAACCGCCTATCAGGTTATTATCTCTATCAAGAACGATGACGCCAGCATTCTCATAGAATCCGTCGATATTCGCAGCCAATCCGGAATTCGGGTCCACGAAGGACGGGTCGTCCGATGCATCCCATGGAGTAAAATCGGAATTGTAGAGACCGAAATGCGGCCCGTCGCCACCGAACATGGTTCCGGCAACCGGAATCGTCTCGGTAAACGTCCATTCCACATAACCCGTGTTGGCGCTCTCGGAATGAACGGCGGGGAATGTCGCCACATTGTTCGGCCAGTAACGGTCAACTCCAGCCTGTGAGGCATCCTCGCCACGGAAATAGTAGCGGACAGAGAACCCATTCATGGGCTCATTGGATACGTTGCGCAGGCGAATGCGCGGACGGAGCGTAGATGATTCCGGGTACCCCTCGTAGCGCAAGTACGACTTAACCTTGCGAGCCGTATCGGCAGGGGCA
>FLNZ01004447.1_pt1 | contig 22747 bp, 15 predicted proteins | sample 1140391 | NCBI WGS metagenome assembly FLNZ01 (sample SAMEA3878171, study PRJEB12797) | bioreactor metagenome | biome: Moose rumen | place: Sweden | collected 2011-10
GGCGCAGCCTAATTTATCCAAAATTAGCTTTTTTTCAAACAATTGCAAACAAAAATGCGATTAAGCAAGTTAAAGCTTGTGCTTGCACAAAGCCTTGCGAGCGTGAGCATTTTATCACAAACCGTTCACGGATGAAAATTGTTAATAACTTATTGTGGAAATATTTTGCGAGTGGGAATGTTTTGCTGTAACTTTGTCACTCGCGTTGCTCGCTGGTTGTGCCGCTTCGCTAGTTTGCCGCTCAGCAAGCTAAGCTAGTTTGCGGCAGAATAGCGAGCAACGCGAGCGGCAGTCTCACTTACAACTTAACACTTATCAATAATATGTTTCCGTTTATTCATCTTCACGTGCACTCACAATATTCGCTGCTCGACGGGCAGGCGCCGGTGCAGGGCATCGTCGATAAGGCTATCGCCAACGGGATGCGCGGCGTGGCACTCACCGACCACGGCAATATGTATGGCATCAAAGAGCTGCACGACTATGTGAACAAGAAGAACGCCGACGTGAACGGCGCCATCAAGCAGCTCAAGAAAAAACTCGAGGAGGAGCAGACGAAGGACGCCCCCGACGCCGATGCCCTAGCCACCCTCAACGATGCCATAAAGGAGCAGCAAGGCAAGCTGTTCAAGCCCATCTTCGGCTGCGAGGCCTACGTCGCCAACGAGGACATGCACTCCCACACCGACAAGCGCGACATAGGGCGCCACCTCATCTTGCTCGCCAAGAACCTGCAAGGCTACCACAACCTCATCAAGATAGTGTCGCGGGCATGGACCGAAGGCTTCTACAGCCACCCCCGCACCGACCATAATGAGCTTGCCGCTTACCATGAGGGAATAATATGCTGCTCGGCGTGCCTCGGTGGCGAGGTGCCGCAGCTCATCATGAACGGCGACATCAACGGCGCCCGTGAGACGATAAAGTGGTTCAAAAGCGTGTTTGGCGACGACTACTACCTGGAGCTGCAGCGCCACAAAGCCACTGTGCCCAATGCCAACCACGAGACGTTCCAGAGGCAGCAAGAGGTGAACGCCGTGCTGCTGCAGCTGAGCAAGGAGCTTGGGGTGAAGGTGATATGCACCAACGACTCCCACTTCCTCAACGAAGACGACGCCGACGCCCACGAGCGCCTGGTGCTGCTCTCTACCGGCAAGCGCATGAGCGACGAGCACACCCTGCTCTACACCAAGCAAGAGTGGTTCAAGACCCAGGAGGAGATGAACGCGCTCTTTGCCGACGTGCCCGAGGCGTTGCAGAATACCATGGAGATTCTCGACAAAGTGGAGCTCTACTCCATCAACCATGAGCCCATCCTGCCCGACTTCCCCTTGCCCGACGGCTTCGACAATGAGGACGACTACCTGCGATACCTCGTGTATGAGGGCGCTAAGGAGCGATGGCCCAATATGGACGATGAGCACCGCGAGCGCATCGACTTCGAGCTGGAGACCATCAAGAAGATGGGGTTCCCGGGCTACTTCCTAATTGTGCAGGACTACATACGCGTGGCGCCGTCGCTGGGATGCTCGGTGGGACCCGGGCGTGGCTCGGCGGCAGGCTCGGCGGTCGCCTACTGCTTGGGAATCACCAAGATCGACCCCATCAAGTATGACCTGCTCTTTGAGCGCTTCTTGAACCCCGACCGCATCTCGCTGCCCGATATCGACGTGGATTTCGACGACGACGGCCGCGCTGCCGTGTTCAAGTATGTGACCGATAAATATGGCGCCGAGAAGGTGGCTCACATCATCACCTACGGCACTATGGCAGCCAAGATGGCGATAAAAGACGTGGCGCGAGTTCATGACCTGCCCATCTCCGAGAGCAACCGCCTGGCAGGCTTCATCCCTTCCCGTCCCAACGAAATGCCCGAAGACGAGAAAGGCAACAACTATAAGATCACCATCAAGAACTGCCTCAAGTGCTTTCCCGAGTTCCGACAAGAGCTTGACAACCAAAATCCCATCGTGGGCGACACCATCCGTTATGCCGAGAAGCTTGAGGGCAACGTGCGAGGCACCGGCGTGCATGCCTGTGGCATGATTATAGGCCGTGACGATATCACCGACTATGTGCCTGTGAGCACCGCTCTCGACAAGGAAGACAAGGACGGCTCACGCATCGTGGTGACACAGTATGAGGGCAGCGTGATAGAGGAGACGGGGCTTATCAAGATGGACTTCTTGGGGCTGAAGACACTGTCAATCATCAAAGACGCCCTTGCCAACATCAAGCAAACCCACGGCATCGACATCGATATAGAGAAGATTCCCATCGACGACCCCAAGACCTACCAACTGTATTGCGATGGCAAGACCACGGGAACATTCCAGTTTGAGTCGGCAGGTATGCAGAAGTACCTCATGGAGCTTAAACCCAGCACTTTCGAGGACCTGATTGCGATGAATGCCCTCTATCGCCCAGGACCAATGGCTTATATCCCGCAGTTCATCGCCCGCAAGCACGGCCGTGACCCTATCACCTACGACTTCCCTGAGATGGAGAAATATCTCAAGGACACCTACGGCATCACAGTCTATCAGGAGCAGGTGATGCTCCTGTCGCGACAGCTGGCGGGCTTCACACGTGGCGAGAGCGACGTGCTGCGCAAGGCGATGGGAAAGAAGCAGAAAGACAAGCTCGACAAGCTCAAGCCCAAGTTCCTGAAGGGAGGAGAAGAGCGTGGCCACGACACCAAGACCCTAGAGAAAATATGGAGCGACTGGGAGGCCTTCGCGTCCTACGCCTTCAACAAGAGCCATGCCACCTGCTATAGCTGGATAGCTTATCAAACCGCCTATCTCAAGGCTAATTACCCCAGCGAGTACATGGCTGCCGTGCTCAGCCGCTCGGGCGATGTGGAGAAGATGACCAAGTTTATGGACGAGTGCAAAGCCATTGGCGTGAAGGTTATGGGACCCGACATCAACGAGAGCTTCAAGTCATTCAGCGCCAACAAGGAAGGCATTATCCGCTTTGGACTCAACGGCATCAAGGGCTTTGGTTCCAACGCTGTAGATGCCATCATCGATGAACGGGAGGAGCATGGACCCTTCAAAGACATCTATGATGTGGTGGAGCGAGTGAACCTCTCGGCGTGCAACAGGCGAGCAATCGAGTCGCTGGCTCTCGCGGGAGCTTTCGACAGCTTTGAAGTGCAGCGTGAGGCATTCTTCGAGAAGAACACTAAGGGCGAGGACTTCAGCGAGGTGCTCGTCAGATATGGCCAGCAATACCAGCAAGACAAGAGCAGCCGGGCCACCAGCCTCTTTGGCGACATGATGGAATCTTTCACCTCCAAGCCTCCCACTCCCAAAGTGGAGCCGTGGCCCAACATGGAACGGCTGTCGCGGGAGCGAGAGCTGGTGGGCATCTACCTCTCGGCGCATCCGCTTGACCCATTCTTCATGGAGATGAAATTTGGCTGCAACTCCACCATCAAGAACTTCGTTGAGACAGGCGAGAGCCATCTGGGGCACGAGTATGTTCTTGGTGGTGTGGTGACCGATTATACCGAGCGACCTTCTAAACGTGGCAACAACTTCGGCATCCTTAAGATAGAAGACAAAACTGGCACCGCCGAATTTATGATTTTTGACAAGGTGTTTGCCGAATATCGCAACTATTGCATTCCTGGCACGGCAATTGCAGTGAGATGCAAGTACGAGATGAACACTTATAGCAACAAGGTGAGCCTGCGTGTGAGCAACATAGCTTTCCTCAAGGACTTGAAAGGCAAAATGGTTCAGAGCATCACCATTAGTCTCAACGAGAATCAGTTGCAGTTTAACGGCATCTTGCTTGAGCAGCTGAAGGCTAAATCCGACACTAAATGCGATTTAGCGTTCAAGATTCACGACTTGGAGACTAACCGATATGTTGACATGAAGTCGAAGTTCAAAATACCGCTCACACGAGAGTTTATTGAACAACTCGATGATTTGGGAATTAAATATAAAGTTGAAATATAAATATCGTTCACTATGCTTAATGACATTATGTCAGTGCAAATGGACACAAAACTAACTAACAATTATGGCAAAAGAATTTAACGACAACAACATTAACGAGATTATCCAATCGGGCAAACCCGTAGTAGTAGATTTCTGGGCAGAGTGGTGCGGGCCGTGCAAGGCGGTCTCACCTATCATCGACGAGCTGGCTCAGGACTTTGAAGGAAAAGTGGAGATTGGCAAGTACGACGTTGACGAAGGCGGTGACTTCATGGCAGAACATGGCATCCGCAACATCCCCACCATCCTCTTCTTCAAGAATGGTGAGCTTCAAGACCGCAATGTGGGCTCTATCGCCAAAGACGCCTTGAAAGCAAAGATTGAGGCTCTGCTGTAAACGTTCTCACTTGCGCAGTTTGCCATGACACGCTTAGTATTTATAATATCGCTGTTGCTCTCGTGCAGTACCATAATAATGGCGCAGCACGAGGGTGGTGGCAATGTGCATGAGGCGATGAGTGGCAAAGCACGCAACTTTTATCTGCTCGCTCGAGAAGGAGACCCCGAGGCGCAGTATCAGCTCGCCAGCTGCTATCACAGCGGCTATGGCGTTGAGGAGAATGATTCCCTAGCTTATTTCTGGGCAAAGAAATCGGCGGAGCAAGATTATCCCGCTGGACTCTATTTCTTGGCTTATTGCTACGAGACAGGCAAAGGATGCTCGGCAAATATGGGAAATGCTAATTACCTGTATCAGAAAGCCTATGACAAGGCTTCGGCACGCGCCAATGCCGGCGACCCTTCAGCGCAGTTTGTGGTAGGAAAGATTTTTGACTATGGCAATGGCGGAGTGGCGCAGAACCAGGAAGCTGCCGCGCGCTGGTACCGCCGCGCAGCCGAGCAAGGTTATCCTGGCGCACAGTTTAATATGGGCAACTGCTGCCAGTTGGGAGAAGGTGTCAGCGAGAACAAACAGGAGGCTGTCTATTGGTATCGCCAGGCGGCTCTGCAAGGCGATGCCGACTCTCAATACATGCTCGGACTGTGCTATGCCAGCGGTGATGGAGTCGCCAAGAACTCCCGCAAAGCGATAGAGTGGTTCAAAGAATCCTCTCGCCAGGGACATCGGCTGGCACAAGACATCCTCGTGCGAATAGGCGAGACATGGTAGCCATTCTCGCTTCATCAATCAACGTCTCGGTTATATCAAACAACCATCACAACCTCCTAACAATTTAAACAAAATAATATTTTTGTTGTGTTTGTTGTTAACTTGTTGTTTTTGTTGTTTTTTATAACGGTGTCATGTGTTTGTTGTTTGTAATTGTTTAACAAAAATAACTCAAAACGTAGTGAAGACGGTTCTCCCGCTAATGGCTGGAGAACCGTCTTCATTATGTTGCTGTTAGCGTTGACTATTTCACAACAATCTTCTTGCCGTTGTGGATGTAGATGCCGGCAGGTAGGTTGTTGCCATCAATCTTGCGACCCATCAAGTCATAGTAGCTGTTGTCTTGCGTGCGTGGAGTATCAACGTTGACATTGTCGATGGCGGTATAGTCGGGGGTGTGTACGCGGTAGGCGGCAAAACCGTTGCCCATGGTGTATTCATAGACCATGACGCTCTTGCCCCTCTCGGGCACCACACGGAAGAACGAGCCTACCGAGGGATTGGCGTAGTAGCCTCCAGAGCCCATGGGAGGAACGGTAGCTACAGCTGTGGCTTCGGCGCTCATGTCGCGAATCGAGAAACCGCCGTTGTAATTAGTGCCGCTGGTGTACAGGAACATCTCGTGGCCGTCGAGCACAAAATAGGCACCACCCACCGACGAGTTGCTGTTTGGAACAGTAGTGTTGAGCGAGCCGGGAATATATTTGCCCTTGTCGGTGCCGTCGTAGAGATAATAACCCTGATTGCGCACTTGATATACGAAGTGATAAGGGTCACTGTCGATGGGATAAACGACACCTGCCGTGGAACCGGCAAACGACACTGCATCGGTCGATTCAGTGCCTTCAAACTCGCCATTGACAATCTTCACGAGACTGATATATGACTTGCCGTTCTGGAAGTGGTAAACATAGCCGCCTTCCTCGCTCATCACGTCGCCAATGGCGCTGATGAAGTTAGTTTGACCTGTCTCATCTAGTTCAAAATCTACCTCAACAGGTGCGGCATTTATATCGCCGTTGGGATAAATGATGAGATTGCTGGGCGATGATGTAACACCGTCGTTGCGCTGAATGAGGTTGCCGGCACTGTCGAAGCAGATGCCATGACTGCTGGTGCCGGGAGCTTCGGTCAATGTGCCGTCGGGCTTGAGAATTACAAGTTTGCTAGTTGTATAGTTGTTAGCATAAAAAGTGCCATCCTCGGTGATAGCGGCTTGTTGCGCCGACTTGTAAGGAGAGGCGTCGGCGTCAAGCCCCGAGGGAAAATTTGCGGGCAGGTTGCCTTTATCTCGGGTATAGGAGAAAACTGTATCTACCACCACTTCCAATGGCTCCATAGGTTCCACGATGGCATCCCAGTCGATGTCAGCGAGGTCAGGCATCTCGCTGGGCATGAGGTAGTCGCAGGTCATCATCGCCACACCCATATTGCCATAGAGATTGTAGTTAGCGAGCGAGTTCACCGTCCACACTGCCACATCAATGCCCTTGTCGTGGAAGCGCTTCACGGTGTAAATGTCAAAGCATCCAGCCTCGATGCTTGGCGTTAGTCCCCATTGCACAATCCAGTCGAAATAGGTTGCCCAGTTGCTGTTGCACAAGAACTGGCACTTGAGGGCGGGGAAGTTGGTGCGCACATATTCCAGCGAATTGCGCATCGAGGTGAGAATGATAGCTTTGTCGGTCAAGCCTTTCTCCTCGATGAGGGCTGCTAGTCCAGGGAAGTTGCTCATGTCGTTGTTGTTGATACCTGTGGTCCATTTGAGTTCGACAACAGGAATCACATTTTTCTCGGCGCAGATGTCTAGATACTCGGCAACGGTGCAGATGTGGCCCGTGTATGTCACGCCGCCGCGAGTCTGGGTGTAAGTCTCGGCCTGCAGCTCGGCAAGAGTGGCGTTGGCTACGGTGAGGTTTCCGCCCACCGAGTTGGTGGTCTCGTCATGGCTGATCACGTAATATCCGTCGGCAGTGACGCGCACGTCACACTCGAGTCCCTGATATCCGTAATGATCTACTCCGTTGTTGTAGGCCTCAACGGTGTTCATCACTCCCATATAGGAGCCACGATGTCCAATAAAGATGGGCTTCCATGCCCACACGCTCATCGCGCAAGCGATAGTAAGAATTGCTAGTAAAAATCTTTTCATAACACTAAAGTTTTAGATAGTTTGAAATTTTGCGGTAAAGATAACGATTTTTTTCTTATGTTCTGCAATAATAGTTTAGTAAAATAGCCAATTATTGATATAAAAGTACTAATTTTGCACCTATAACCCGAAATAAGTTATGGTATTCAACTCGATACAGTTCTTGTTTTTTTTGCCAATTGTTTTTCTGCTTTATTGGCTGGTATTTAAGCCAGTAAAGTGGCAGAACGCGCTGATTGTTGTGGCAAGCTATGTCTTTTATGGGTGGTGGGACTGGCGATTCCTCTCTCTCATTGCCTTCACTTCGCTGTGTACCTATGCCAGCGGAGTGATGATAGAGCGACATCGCGACAAAGGCAAGATTATCAGTGCTGCCAACATTGTGGTGAACCTGTCGATACTTGGTTTCTTCAAGTATTTCAACTTCTTCACCGAGTCGTTTGCCTATGCGATGTCGAGTCTCGGGTGGCATTGTGACGCACCCACGCTCAATATAGTGCTGCCAGTGGGTATCAGCTTCTACACCTTCCAGGCGTTGAGCTACTCCATCGACGTGTATCGCAAGAAGCTTGATGCCTCACATAGCCTTATTGACGTTATGGCGTTCATCAGTTTCTTCCCGCAACTGGTGGCAGGACCCATCGAGCGAGCCACCAAACTGCTGCCGCAGATTCAGCAGCCACGCCATTTTGACGCCAGCGAAGCGAAGAGCGGCATGCGCCAGATGCTGTGGGGTCTGTTCAAGAAGATGATAGTCGCCGACACCTGCGGAATGGTTGTTGATAGACTATGGGTCGATTCCGCCTCGCACACAGGCTTTTCGCTGTTACTGGGCGGGGTGCTGTTTGCTTTCCAGATATATGCCGACTTCTCGGGTTACAGCGACATCGCCATCGGCTGTGCGCGCCTCTTCGGCATCGACCTGACCACCAACTTTAAGGTGCCATATTTCTCGCGCAGCATCCGTGAGTATTGGCGCCGCTGGCATATCACGCTCATGAACTGGTTTACCGAGTATGTCTATTTCCCGCTTGGCGGCAGCCGTGGCACGAAAGCCAAGACCATACTCAACACTTTCATTGTATTCGCCCTCAGTGGTTTGTGGCATGGTGCCAACTGGACTTATGTGGTGTGGGGACTATATCACGCCACTTGGTTTGTGCCGCTCATCCTGCTTAACCGAGGGCGTTACAAAGGCACGGTGGCCGCAGGCAAGAAACTGCCGTCGCTCAAAGAGAGTGGTCTGATGCTGATGACTTTTGCCATCGCTGCTTTTGGATTGATTATCTTCCGCGCTCCAAATATGGCAGAACTTGGCACCTATTTGAGTGCCATGTTCTCGTCGTCGCTGTTAAAAGTGGGGTTTGGCCATAATATTAGAGTTGCTCTTGCCTATTGTGCCATGATGCTCATTGTGGAATGGCTCTACCGTGAAAAGCGCTTTGCCTTAGACTTTGGCGACTCACCCTGTGGCATAGTGCGCTATCGCTGGGTGCGCTGGACGATATATGTGGGGCTTTTTGTGTTCACAGTTATAATGTCGGGATTACATTCTAATTTTATTTATTTCCAGTTCTAAGCCATGAAGCAGTTCCTAAAGAAAATAATAGTGTTCTCTGTTATCGTGATGGTAATTTTCGTTGGCTACGAGCTGCTATTACTTCTTGTGCCTAATGAGTACTCTTACAAGAAAGGCTATATAGATAAGCATAAAGACGAATTACGCATTCTGGTGCTCGGCAACTCTCATCTTGCCGACTGTATTGACTGCTCTCTGCTTGGAGAGGGAGCCTTCAACGCGGCTCAACCAGGTCGCTCGGTGTATTATAGTCTTCGACTGTTAAAGGAATACATAGGCCAAATGCCAAAATTGGAATGTGTGGTTATGCCATTCAGTTACGGCTATCAATACTCTGGTTGCTTACATGAGAAAAAGCACGATCCAAAATTCAACACTTATCGCTGCATGTATATCAAGTATATGGGTTATCCGTACCTTGATGGGGAGTGGTGGCACTGGAGCGAGATTCTCAACTCCAACTATGACCACTGCGGGAGATTGTTCGGGGCTCTATATAAACCACTGAGCGATCTTATTATTTGCGACTCGCTTGGCATGGAGCTTGACGCGAGTTACGACAACCGCGAAGACGACTGGATGCTGAGACAGCTGCCCGATACCACGCACCTTGCCGATTCTACGGAGCAGCGTCTCAACTACCAGGACAACGTGAAGATATATAGCGAGATGGTGACCCTTGCCCGCGACCATCACAAGCGTTTGATATTTCTTGCTATGCCCATCTACAAAACTGCACGAGAGCGTGTGAGGCAGTATAGGTTTGACGAAATGAATGCGTTTATTTCTATGCTTAAACGCATCAACCCCGACATTGAGTTCTACAATTTCATCGACGACCCACGTTTTGTGGAGCGTGACTTTTACAACTCAGTTCATCTCAACAATACCTATGGTGCCCAAAAGATAACACCAATCCTAAGAGAGATAATTGAGAGAAAGCGGTGAGGAATTTCATTTCCAAGCTCTGTGCTTACGGTGCAATACAACTACAGCGCCTTTTTGTTTGATAATCCCGACACCCAAAAAAAGTGTGTAAAAGATTTGGAGCAGTAATAGGGATTTTGTACTTTTGCAACGTGCAAGCATGAAGCATCTTATTGACATATTGCGTGCCGAGCATCATCTAGAGAGCAATGGATATAAAGCTCTACTGGAATGCGACGACGATAGCGTTGTCGCCTACCTGCATGAGCAGGCTCGCGAGGTGGCGCAAGGGGTGTTTGCCAGGGGAATCTTCGTGCGCGGACTTGTGGAATTGACCAACGTGTGTCGTAACGACTGCTACTACTGTGGCATACGCAATAGCAACACAGCTTTGGAGCGTTACATGCTCACCACCGAGCAGGTGCTGCAAAGTTGTCAACAGGGATATGAGCTTGGCTTCAGAACATTCGTGCTGCAAGGCGGCGAGTTGCCTCGCGACAAAGCACAGTGGCTGGTGGAGCTTGTGAGCGAGATAAGGCAACGGTGGAGCGACTGCGCCATCACCCTCTCGCTTGGAGAATGGCCCAGGGAGGTCTATGTGGCTCTGCGCAAGGCTGGTGCCGACCGCTACCTGCTTCGCCACGAGAGCCATAACGCCGAACACTACGCCAAGCTGCATCCCGCCGAGATGTCGCTTGAGAACCGACTGCAATGCCTGACGTGGCTCAAGGAGCTTGGCTATCAAGTGGGCACTGGCATCATGACGGGGAGTCCGTGGCAATCGCTTGACAACATTGTGGAGGACATTGAGTTCATTGAGCGGTTTAAGCCACAGATGATAGGTCTGGGACCGTTTGTGCCGCAGCACGACACACCGTTAGGCAAATTTGCCACTGGCAGCGCCGAGCTTACCTGCCGCCTCTATAGCATCTTCCGCCTGATGTTCCCCAATGCCCTGATACCGAGCACAACAGCGCTCAACACGATTGATGTCAAGGGCAGGATAAAAGGTATTATGGCAGGTGCTAATGTGGTAATGCCCAACCTCTCCCCTGCCAATGTGAGAGGCAACTACGCTCTATACGACGGCAAAGCCATCACCAATGCCGAAGCCGCCGAAGGAATAGAGCAACTCGAGACCCAACTCTCCACCATAGGCTATCACATAGACTGGGGACGAGGCGACCATAAACAATGCACAATTCATAATGCATAATTCAGAATCGTCTAGAAAATCTAGAACTTCTGTCCAACTATAAACTTTGAACTATAAACTATTAACTAACAATGTATAACCCAAAATCAGCTCATGCCGAGGAGTTTATCGACCACGGCGAAATATTGGAGACGCTGGAATATGCAGCCAAGAACCGCAGCAACCGCGCTCTGATTGAAGAAATAATAAACAAAGCCGCAACCTGCAAGGGTCTCACCCACCGCGAGGCAGCAGTGCTACTGGAATGCGACCAACCCGACCTAGTGGAACGTTTCGAGAACCTTGCCCGCGAAGTAAAGCAAAAGCTCTATGGCAACCGCATAGTGCTCTTTGCTCCGCTTTATCTGTCTAACTACTGCGTAAATGGCTGTGTGTATTGTCCTTATCACGGCAAGAACCGCACCATTCCCCGCAAGAAACTCTCGCAAGACGAAATTCGCCAGGAGGTCATCGCCCTGCAACAGATGGGTCACAAGCGCCTAGCCCTCGAAGCCGGCGAGCATCCTAAAATGAACCCCATCGAGTATATCCTTGAGTCAATCAAGACGATTTATGACACCAAAGTAGGCAACGGTGCCATCCGTCGTGTGAACGTGAACATTGCCGCCACTACCGTAGAGAACTACACCAGGCTCAAAGAGGCTGGCATAGGCACCTATATCCTCTTCCAGGAGACATATAACAAGGAGAACTACGAGAAACTGCACCCCACTGGTCCAAAGAGCGACTACTGCTACCACACCGAGGCGATGGACCGCGCTATGGAAGGCGGGGTTGACGATGTGGGCATAGGTGTGCTCTACGGCCTGACGACCTACCGCTACGACCTCGTGGGACTGCTCATGCATGCCGAACATCTTGAGGCTCGCATGGGCGTGGGACCACACACCATCAGCGTGCCACGCATCTGTCCCGCCGACGACATCTCGCTCGACGAATTCCCCGACGTGCTGCCCGACGACATCTTCTGCAAGATTGTCGCTATCATCCGCCTTGCCGCACCCTACACTGGCATGATTATTTCCACCCGCGAGTCGCAGAAGGTGCGTGAGAAGGTGCTTGACTTGGGCATCTCGCAGATTAGCGGCGGTTCACGCACCAGCGTGGGCGGCTACACTACCGAGGAACGCCACGACGACACGGCACAGTTCGACGTAAGCGATCAGCGCTCGCTCGACGAGGTGATTTCATGGCTTCTCGACATCGACTACCTACCCAGCTTCTGCACCGCTTGCTACCGTGAGGGTCGCACCGGCGACCGCTTCATGTCGCTTGTGAAGCGCGGCAAGATAAGCTACTGCTGCACCCCTAATGCGATGATTACCCTCAAGGAATACCTCGAGGACTACGCTAGCCCCGCCACAAGAGAGAAAGGCGAGGCTCTCATCCGCCGCGAGCTGGAGCGACTACCTGACGACCGCATCCGCAACCTCGCCAACCGCCGCCTCATCGACATCGCCAACGGCGAGCGAGATTTCAGGTTTTAGAAACTGGGAAAGAGTTCAGTGTGTTGCGTTGTCAACGCAACACACACAACACAAGCAATACAAGCAACACCCGCAATCAATAACTAATAATGAACACCGCACCGCAGTCTCTTAGGCGTCACATCGCCATCTTTGGCCGTAGAAACGTGGGTAAGTCGTCCTTGCTCAATGCCATCACAGGGCAACAGGTTGCCATCGTCTCGCCTGAGGCAGGCACTACCACCGACCCCGTGAACCGAGCCATGGAGATACTACCGCTGGGACCGTGTGTGCTCATCGACACCGCTGGCTTTGACGACGTGGGTAGCGTGGGCGAGCTGCGCAACGAGCGCACCCACCGCGTGCTCGACCAAGCTGACATGGCACTGCTCGTCATGGACCAAGCCAGCGACCTCGGCTTTGAGAAAAAATGGCTTGAAGAACTGCGCCGCCTTGAGATTCCCACCGTGGCAGTGCTTAACAAAATCGATGCCATTGTTGATATTGAAGATGCTGTTGAACAGATAAATAGCACACTTAGCATTAAGCCTGTGGCAGTAAGTGCCAAAAATCATGAAGGCATTGAAAAGTTGCATGAGGCTTTAGTTCATGCCGCAGGCGATGATGAGCAAACGAGCCTCACGGCAGGTCTCGTCACGACGGGCGACACCGTTCTGCTCGTTATGCCACAAGACCCGCAGGCACCAAAAGGACGCTTGATTCTACCACAAGTGCAGACCATACGCGACTTGCTCGACAAGGAGTGCATAATCACTTGCTGTGGAGTCGATACTCTTGAGAAGAGCCTTGAAGCATTGCGTGAGCCGCCAGCACTTATCATCACCGACTCTCAGGTTTTTGCGCAAGTCTATGAGAAAAAGCCCGAAGGCAGCCGTCTCACTTCGTTCTCGGTGCTGATGGCTGGGCTGAAAGGCAATATTGAAGTGCTGATTGAAGACGCACGAGCCATTGACCGTCTCACTCCGCACTCGCGGGTACTAATCGCCGAGGCATGTACCCACGCTCCCATGAGCGAAGACATTGGCCGAGAGAAAATTCCGCGCATGATACGTAAGCGATTTGGAGAGACTGTCGCCTTCGACATACACGCCGGCAAGGACTACCCTACCGACCTCAAGAAATATGACTTGATAGTTCACTGCGGGGCGTGCATGTTCAACCGCCGCCTTATGCTCTCGCGCATCGTGCGCGCACAAGAACAAGGCGTGCCAATCACCAACTACGGCCTCGCCATCGCCCACCTGCAAGGCATCCTCGACAAAGTGTCGCTGCCGTAACAAAAGCACCGCAAAGTAAAACGGTCATGCACCAAGTGTTGGGCATGACCGTTTATTATAATAAGGTGTGGAAAATTAGTTGTCCACCTCTTCAAGAATCTTCTGAACATCCTTAGGCTGGAGGCGTCCGTAAACCTTCTCGCCAATGGTCACCACTGGTGCAAGACCGCAGGCACCCACGCAGCGCAGGCAGTCGAGTGAGAACTTGCCGTCGGGGGTAGTCTGTCCCACCTCAATATTGAGGATGCGCTTGATTTCCTCAAGCAATTTCTCTGAGCCACGCACATAGCAAGCAGTACCGAGGCACACCGAGATTGGGTGCTTGCCCTTGGGAGTCATGGTGAAGAACGAGTAGAACGTTACAACGCCATAAACCTTAGAAGCAGGTATATTAAGTTTGCGGGCGATGATGCGCTGCATCTCCTCGGGGAGGTAGCCGTGCATCGACTGTGCCTCATGCAGGATATTGATGAGCTCGCCTGGTTTGTTACCATGCTTGTCGCAGATGGCCTCCACCTGCTCAATGACATTACATGCCAATTTCATTTCTTTTGCTTTTGCCATAATATATAGAGGTTTTAGCCAAGTTTTTACTTAATAGATTTGTCAAAATAGTGAGTGTGCAACAAGTGGTGAGACTTCTCGCTCAGAGGCTCGCCCAGGAATTCCTTGTAGAGTTTCTGTATGTCGGGATTCTCGTGGCTCTTGCGCAATGGCTTGCCATTGTCCTCGGCATAGAGAGCGTCGCAACGTTGTTGGATAACGCTGAAATCACCGTGGTGGTAAGGCTGACCAGCACCGCCAATGCAGCCGCCAGGACATGCCATCACTTCTACCACATGATAGTCGAGCTCACCAGCGCGAAGCTTGTCCATGATGATGCGTGCGTTGCTCAAAGTGTGAGCCACGCAAATCTTGAGTTCGAAGCCGTTGAGGTCGATTTTTGCCTCACGAATTCCCTCAAAGCCACGCACCTGGTCGAAGTTGATGTGCGGCAGTGTCTTGCCAGTGTAAACCTCATAAACGGTGCGCAGAGCAGCCTCCATCACGCCACCAGTAACTCCAAAGATAGCGGCGGCACCTGTTGACTCGCCGAGAGGGCTGTCGAAGTCGCTGTCGGGCAGTTGAGCGAAGTTGATGTTCGCACGCTTGATGAGACGAGCAAGCTCACGGGTCGAGATGCTGTAGTCAACATCGGGATTGCCGTTAACCTTGAACTCGTCGCGACCGCACTCATATTTCTTAGCCAAGCAAGGCATGATAGATACCACCACGAGTTTCTCGCGTGGAATGCCCATCTTCTCGGCCCAATAGGTCTTGGCGATAGCACCAAACATCTGGGCAGGCGACTTGGCGCTCGAAGGATAGTCGAGCAGGTCGGGATAGTTGTGCTCAAAGAAGTTCACCCAAGCTGGGCAGCACGAAGTCATGATAGGCAGCTTCACGCTCTTGTCGCCGGCAAGGAATTTCTTGAGGCGGTCGAGAATCTCGGCACCCTCTTCCATGATGGTAAGGTCAGCACCAAAGTCGGTGTCAAACACATAGTCAAAGCCTAAGTCACGCAATGCAGTGGCAAGCTTGCCGGTAACGCCGCCCGTCACGCCAAACTCCTCGCCCAGAGCGAAACGCACTGCGGGAGCGGGTTGAGCAACAACCACCTTGTCGGGGTCGGTGATGTCGGCCATGAGCTGGTCGGTGTAATCACGCTCGGTGAGAGCACCCACAGGGCACACTGCCACGCACTGACCGCAGTAAGTACAGTCGGTATCGACAAACATACGGTCGAAAGTTGGAGCGATAGTGGTGTCGAAACCACGACGGATAGCGCCAAGCACACCTACGCTCTGCACCTCGTTACAAACACTCTCGCAACGGCGGCAGTAGATACACTTCTCCATGTTGCGGGTAATGGCTGGTGTCACCTCATTCTTGCGCTGGCTCTTCTCGCCATCGTTATAAGGCATCTCGCGGATGTTCAGGCGCATTACCAAGCGTTGCAGCTCACAGTTGCTGCACTTGGGGCATGTGAGGCAATCGTTGGGGTGATCGCTGAGGATAAGCTCGGCGATGGTCTTGCGGGCGCGAATCACGCGTGCCGAATTGGTGTAAACCACCATGTCGGGCATACAAGCGGTAGCGCAAGCAGGCGCCAAGTTGCGACGTCCTTCCACCTCTACCACACACAGGCGGCAAGATGCTGGTTTGTTCTTCACGCAAGTGCCCTTGAGGTCGATGTGGCACAGCGTGGGGATATCGATGCCGACGAGCTTGCCGGCCTCGAGCAGTGTAGTGCCTTTAGGCACTTCCACTACGTGGTTATCTATTGTAAGTTTTATCAATTTCTCTTCCATGATGAAAATAATCGTGAGTCGTTAGAAAATTTGAATAGCATCGAAGTGGCAACGCGACTGGCACATACCGCAGCGGATGCACTTGAATGGATTAATAACATGAGGTTTGCGAACATCACCCATGATAGCGTCGGCGGGACAGTTGCGAGCGCAAGCGCCACAGCCTTTACACTTCTCGGGATTAACGGTATAAGTTAAGAGAGCCTTACACTGCTTAGCGCGGCAAGTGTGCTTCTTAACGTGCTCCACATATTCATCATAGAAATTGTCGATAGTTGACAATACAGGGTTTGGAGAGGTCTGTCCGAGACCACAGAGTGCGGTGTCCTTGATGGTTGACGCAAGCGACTTCAGGTGGTCGATATCCTCCATAGTGCCCTTGCCCTCGGTGATGCGGGTCAAAATCTCAAGCATGCGCTTGTTGCCGATGCGGCATGGTGTACACTTGCCGCACGACTCGCCCACGGTGAACTCAAGGTAGAACTTGGCAACCGATACCATACAGTCGTCCTCGTCCATTACAATCATACCACCCGAGCCCATCATCGAGCCAGCGGCTGTGAGGTGCTCATAGTCGATAGGAATATCAAGGTGCTTCTCAGTCAAGCAGCCACCCGAAGGACCACCAGTCTGAACTGCCTTGAACTTCTTGCCGTTCTTCACGCCACCACCAATGTCGTAGATAATCTCGCGCAAGGTAGTGCCCATAGGAACCTCGATAAGTCCCACATTATTGATTTTTCCCGCCAAAGCAAACACTTTTGTGCCCTTCGACTTCTCGGTACCGATAGAGGCGAACCAGTCGGCGCCCTTTGTGAGAATGATGGGAACGTTGGCAAGAGTCTCAACGTTATTAACGTTAGTAGGATATCCCATATAACCGCTCTCGGCAGGGAATGGAGGTTTAAGAGTTGGCTCACCGCGCTTGCCTTCCATAGAGTGGATAAGAGCAGTCTCCTCACCGCACACGAAGGCACCAGCACCGTAGCGAATCTCGATATCGAAATCAAACTCGCTGCCCATGATGCGCTTGCCAAGCATGCCGTATTCGCGGGCCTGATCGATGGCAATCTTCAGGCGATGCACTGCCAGTGGATACTCGGCGCGGATGTAGATAAGACCCTCGCTGGCACCAATGCAGTATCCGCACAATGCCATTGCCTCAATCACTGAATGGGGGTCACCCTCCATGATAGAGCGATCCATGAACGCTCCAGGGTCTCCCTCGTCGGCGTTACATACCACATACTTGTGCTCAGCCTGATAGTTGCGCGCAAAGCCCCACTTCATGCCAGTTGGGAAGCCGGCGCCACCACGGCCACGAAGTCCCGACTTCTTGATGATGTCGATAACCTCCTCGGGAGTCTGGTTTTGCAAAGCGTTAGAGAGTGCGGCATAGCCGTCGCGGGCGATGTACTCGGCAATGTTCTCGGGATCGATGAAACCGCAGTTGCGAAGGGCAACACGCTTCTGCTTGCGGTAGAAGTCCATGTGTTTAGAGTCGCTCACGTGCTCTGAGGTCTTAGGATCAACATAGAGCAGACGCTCTACTCGGCGACCGCCAATGACGTGCTCCTTAACGATCTCATCGGCATCCTCAGGTTTTACCTGGGTGTAGAAAGTATTGTCAGGCATTACCTTGACAATAGGACCTTTCTCGCAAAAGCCGAAACATCCGGTTACAATCACATCAACCTTATTGGCGATGCCATTAGCTTCAATGGCAGCCTTAAGGTTCTCGACAATTTTCGCACTGCTCGAGGCTTTACAGCCAGTACCGCCGCAGCACAGCAACTCGATGTGCTCGGTGCCCACGGCAAGTCCACAAGCCTTTTCACTCACAGCAGCATAACTCAGTTCACGAACGTTAAGGTTCGCCTGAGCTTTTTTCCTGAATTGAATCAAGTCTTCAAAGTTCAAGGTTTTCACTGGGTAAATTTGTTGTTTTAGTTATTAGTTGAATTTTTAATTAATTTTCTCTGTTTCTACTACCCAAAAATGTAGTGTATTCAAAAAGTCCCACAAAATTACATACATTATTTTAATTAAAGATAAAAAAACAGTGATTTAACAACTTTTTATTATTATTTTTCATAGTACATTTTGTTATCGCTTTTTTTGGTGACTTTTTAAAAAAAATCACCAATTAATGGCTGCAGTTTGAAATAAAATGCTTAATTTTGCCTTTTAATTCTTGAACGAAGAACAAATCATAAAAACCTCAAAGATATGAAGAAGAAATACATCCCCGATTCTGAGATGATCATCAACGATGATGGTTCAATCTTCCACATCCATCTGAAACCAGAGCAACTCGCCGACAATATCATCATCTGCGGCGACCCCAGTCGTGTCAATATGATTGCATCCTACTTCGACACGCAAGACTTCGAGGTGTCGAGCCGTGAGTTCCACACCATTGGCGGCACCTACAAGGGCAAGCCCATCATGGCACTCTCGCACGGCATAGGCGGCGACAACATCGACATCGTTGTTACTGAGCTCGACGCACTTGCCAACGTGGATTTCGCGACCCGCACAGTAAAGGATGAGCACCGCACCCTCAACATCGTGCGCATTGGCACCAGTGGCGGTCTGCAGCCTTACGTGCCCGTGGGCACTCCCGTGATTGCCGCCAAGGCGTTAGGTTTCGACGGAGTGATGAACTACTATGCTGGCCGCAATGAGGCGTGTGACCTTGAATTTGAGCGCCAGTTCTGCGAGTTTGTGAAGTGGAACCCCTTGTTCTGCAAGCCTTACATCGTTGAGGCCGACCCGTCACTGGTCGAGAAGATTGGCCGTGACGATATGGTGCGTGGCTACACTATCTCGGCAGTGGGATTTTATGGACCACAGGGACGAGAGGTGCGACTGCCACTGGCTGAGCCAGAGCTGAACAAGCGCATCGAGGCATTCGAGTATGATGGAGGCCACATCACTAACTATGAGATGGAAGGTGCGGCGCTGCAAGGTCTCGCAAAACTCATGGGACACCGCGCCATCACCATCTGCTCTATAATCGCCAACCGCGTAGCAACTGTCGCTAACCCCAACTACAAGACAGCTGTCAACGACTTGGTTAAGACCGTTATTGAGCGTCTGATGGCAGATTAATGCCTTCGTTTCAAAAAACCAAAAAAGTGGCTAAGACGAAATCGTTTTAGCCACTTTTTACTTTGTTCTTTATGCTTTGTCTTTATTTCAAGCGTTTTGCGCCTCGATATCCGAAACACCGGCGATTGATGGGTCGATAAGCACACGTCCGCAGTACTCGCACACGATGATTTTCTTCTTCATCTTAATCTCCATCTGACGCTGTGCTGGGATGCGGTTGAAACATCCGCCACAGGCGTTGCGCTGAACATATACCACACCAAGCCCGTTGCGAGCGTTCTTGCGAATGCGCTTGAAGGCGTTGAGCAATCGTGAATCGGCGTTGTTGATCTTGTTCTCCAGCTTCTTGGCTTTCTCGCGCTGCTTCTCCTCTTCCTGCTTGGTCTCGGCAATGATGTTGTCGAGCTCGCCTTTCTTCTCGTTGAGAACCTGCTCATTTTCTGTTAGCTGAGACTTGTAGGCCTGAATCTGCGCCTTGATGGCTTCAACCTTGTGATTAGCCTCATCTATCTTCTTCTCGGCAGACTGCACGGTGAGCTGCTGGAACTCGATTTCCTTAGTCAGATAATCATACTCTCGGTTGTTGCGCACGTTGTCCTGGTCTTTCTCATATTTTGCGATGAGATCGGTGGCCTTGTCGATAGTGTCCTTTTGATTAGCAATCAAAGTGTTGAGTTGCTCAATCTCGTCGTTGTAATTGCCGATTTTAGTTTGCAGACCCTCAATCTCATCTTCGAGGTCCTGCACCTCTAGTGGCAGCTCGCCACGCTCGGTCTTGAAACGGTCAACTTCCGACAATGTCTTCTGCAAGTCATAAAGCAGCTTCAAGCGCTCCTCTACTGTAAGTTCTTTTTCTTGTTTTGCCATAATATTGTATTATAAATAATTTACCTGGTTTTTCTCGCACTTTGCGAAATCGACTGCAAAGTTAGGATTTTTTTTCGTAATTATATCATAAAATATCTCTTTTGTGTAATGTTCGCTCTCATAATGCCCAATATCGGCAAGAATTATGCGGTCTTCGTTGCCCTGGAACTCGTGATATTTCATGTCGCCGGTGATATACACATCGGCGCCCTGCGACATCGCCAAACCCGTAAACTCGGCACCAGCACCACCACACATCGCCACGCGACGCACCTGGCGGTCGAGGTCGCCACTATAGCGCACGGTCTCCACCTCGAAAGCCGTCTTCACCTTTTTCAGAAAGTCTAGGGCATCCTGAGGCTCCACATCGCCTATCACGCCCAAGCCAGCATATTTGTCGCCATTCTCCAGAGCAATGATGTCGAAGGCGGGCTCTTCGTAGGGATGCGCCTTAATCATGGCCGCCACTACCCTGCTGCACAAAGCCTTATGAACCAGCACCTCAAGGCGCACCTCAGGCTCGCTATGTATCTCTCCCACCTTACCTGCCCACGGCTCGGCGCCGTCAAGGGGTCGGTAGTGCCCCTCGCCTCTCATGCTGTAAGAGCAGTTGTCGTAGTTGCCAAGAGTGCCGGCACCAGCGTCGCACATCGCCTTCTCCACCTCAGCGACAGCCTCGGTGGGCACAAACACCACAATTTTGCATTGAGTGCCTTGTTGAGGGTCAAGCACACGCACGTTGGTCATCCCCAGCTTCTCGGCCATCTTAAAGTTCACACCTCCCACGGCGCAGTCCATATTGGTATGTGCGCAATAGACGGTGATATCATGCTTGATAGCCTTAGCCACAATGCGTTCCTGATAGCTGCGGCCTGCGATTTTCTTAAGTCCACGGAACAGCAATGGGTGATGCGAGATTATCATGTTAGCACCACGTTCTATCGCCTCATCAACAATCGGCTCACGCACATCGGTACACAGCAGCACACCAGTCACCTCGCTATCAGGGTCTCCTACCTGCATTCCTGCATTGTCCCAGCTTTCCTGCAAATACAGCGGAGCGATAGCCTCTATAGCATCAGTAATCTCTTTAACTTTCATAGTCTCAAAATTTTCCACAAAATTAGTGCAAGCCGAATACAATACAAAATAAAAAGCGAAGTTTTTTATTTTTATTGTTGAGGCGCAGCCTAATTTATCCAAAATTAGTGCAAGTTGAGAGCAGAACAAAATGAAAAGCAAAGTTTTTTCATTTTTTATGCAAAAACTCAAATAAATTTGGTTTTTCACTCGGCTTGCACTAATTTTGCAACATTAAACGTTAAACGAAGTATATGGAAACATCAACGATAAAGAGACGTTATGATTTTGACCGAGTGACTCGACTCATTATCACGATTGTGTGCATCGCTGTGGCAATCTTCGTGATCAACTATTTAAGGAATGTGCTGTTGCCATTCCTGATAGGCGGTCTGCTTGCTTACATGCTCAACCCGCTCGTGGAGCTGATAAGGAAAGTGCTGCACTTGAAAGGTCGCGCAGTGGCCTCTATCCTTGCTATCATTATCGCCATTGGAGCAATCACCACAGCACTTTGGTTTCTAATACCCTACTTGGTCAGTGAGGTGAGCAGCATGACGACCATGCTCACACACTATGCCAAGACTTCGTTTGAGGTGCCTCACATCCCTGCTGCCGTCCATGACTTTATCAGGGAGAACATCAACTTGAATGAGTGGCAGAAACTGCTCACCAAAGAGCAATGGGTAAATGTGATAAACAACGTGTTGAGTGGCACCTGGAGCGTGATAGGTGGCACGTTGAGCGTGTTTTTGTCGATATTCACTATCCTGCTTATCCTGCTCTACATGTTCTTTATCTTGCTTGACTACGACAAAATCACCCGCAGCTTCAAGGCCGCCATACCTCCAAAATACCGTCGCATAGGCTTCAAAATCAGCCGAGACGTGGAGCAGACGATGAGCCACTACTTCCGTGGGCAAGCCCTTGTGTCGCTCTTTGTGGGAATCATCTTCGCAATTGAGTTTTCTATCATTGGACTGCCCATGGCAATCGCTTTTGGACTGTTCATTGGCGTGCTCAACATGGTGCCATACCTGCAACTCGTGTCGCTACCCATCGCAGCTTTCCTGTGCCTGGTGCTATCGGTAGATACCGGACAACCTTTCTGGCCACTCTTTGGCTGGACCTTTGCCGCCTACTGCATCTGCCAGCTAATTCAAGACTTGGTGCTCATTCCACTGATTATGAAACAGCAGATGGGTCTTAACCCAGCCATTGTGTTCCTGTCACTCTCGGTATGGGGCTATCTCTTAGGATTTGTGGGACTTATCATCGCCCTGCCAATGACAACGCTTGTCATCAGCTATTACAGTGAGTATGTGCTCCATGCTCCAAATCCACTATACAATAAAAAGAAAAATAATAAAAAGAAAAAACGGCGCAAGGACACAGGACTTAAGCACAACGAGTCAGCCCCAATGACCTATAGCGACGAGTCCGATCCCTTGACCTATGGTGATGAGACAGTAGATGACAATTCAATAAACAGCCAAAATTCTGCTTTAGTTGCCGATTGATGTGGTTTTTTCAAAAAAACTGCGTAAATTTGAATAAATTAGGCTGCGCC
>FLNZ01002546.1_pt1 | contig 22679 bp, 28 predicted proteins | sample 1140391 | NCBI WGS metagenome assembly FLNZ01 (sample SAMEA3878171, study PRJEB12797) | bioreactor metagenome | biome: Moose rumen | place: Sweden | collected 2011-10
GAATCTCGACAACACGGTGATGCGCCATGATTGCGTTTCTAAGCCTCGTCAGATAATCTGCAATTGGATCTGTCATAAAATGATTACTGTTTAATTAATCGGGACTGCCCCGACAATATTAAAAATTTAGAACTTTGTGCTTTTACCAGCTGGCCTTCTTCACGCCAGGAATGAGACCAGAAGATGCCATCTCGCGGAATTGGATACGCGACAGTCCGAACTGGCGCATATATCCCTTTGGACGACCGGTGATTTTACAACGGTTGTGCAGACGGATGGGGTTGGCGTTGCGTGGGATGCTCTGCAGTTTTCTTGCAGCCTCGTAGGCCTCCATAGGATCGTTGCTTGTGGCGATGATCTTCTTGAGTTCCGCACGTTTCTTAGCATACTTCGCTACCAGTCTGGCTCTTTTGACCTCGCGGGCCTTCATTGATTCTTTTGCCATATTGATTATGCGTTTTTAGCGTTTTTGAATGGGAGTCCGAAAGCCTTCAGGAGGGCGTAGCCTTCCTCGTCTGTCTTAGCGGATGTGACGAACGTGATGTTCATACCCTGTATGCGGTCGATGGTGTCGATATTAATCTCAGGGAAGATAATCTGCTCCTCGATACCGAGAGTGTAGTTACCTCTACCATCAAACTTTGACTCAATACCCTTGAAGTCACGGATACGTGGAAGAGCCACACGAACGAGTTTCTCAAGGAACTCATACATACGCTCGCGTCGCAGTGTCACCATCACACCGATAGGCATCTTTTTACGGAGTTTGAAGTTGGCGATATCTTTCTTAGAGAAAGTAGCCACTGCTTTCTGGCCAGTGATCACTGCCAGCTCGTTGAGCGCCACGTCGATGATTTTCTTTTCCTGTGTGGCATCACCCAGTCCCTGGTTGATGACAATCTTCTTGAGCACGGGAATCTGCATTGAGGAAGTGTAGTTGAACTGCTTCTTCAGTGCCGGTGCGATCTGCTCGGTGTATTGTTTTTTTAACTGTGCTGTATTCATTATTTAATCTCCTGTCCTGATTTTTTTGCGATACGTACTTTCTTGCCGTCCTTGTTGATTTGGATGGCAATGCGTGTAGCTTTGCCGCTCTTGGGGTCTATAAGGCTCAGATTAGAGATGTGGATAGGAGCCTCAATTTTTATGAAACCGCCCTGAGGGTTCTTTGCCGAAGGCTTGGCACTCTTTGTGACGATGTTCACACCCTCAACGATAGCACGCTGCTTCTCTACAAGCACCTTAAGCACCTTGCCAGTCTTCCCCTTGTCCTCTCCGGAGAGAACAATGACTGTGTCGCCTCTCTTGATATGTAACTTTGCCATTAGTTTACTTCATTTAAAATGTTATAGTACCTCGGGTGCCAGTGACACGACCTTCATGTTGACAGCGCGGAGCTCACGAGCCACGGGGCCGAAGATGCGGCTGCCGCGGAGCTCACCGGCATTGTTGAGCAATACACATGCGTTGTCGTCGAATCTGATATATGAGCCGTCAGCACGACGGATCTCTTTCTTAGTGCGTACGATCAAAGCTTTTGACACAGTGCCTTTCTTCAAGTCGCTTGAAGGAATCACGCTTTTTACTGTGACCACGATGATGTCGCCCACGCTGGCGTAGCGACGGCGTGTACCACCGAGCACTCTGATGCACAGAGCCTCGCGTCCGCCTGAATTGTCGCAAACGGTAAGTCTTGTTTCTGCCTGTATCATGATTACTTAGCTTTTTCGATTATTTGTACAAGTCTCCATCTCTTAGTCTTGCTCAACGGGCGAGTCTCCATGATAAGCACGGTATCGCCGATGTTGGCCTCATTCTTCTCGTCGTGCGCATGATACTTTTTAGTTTTCTGCACGAACTTTCCGTAGATTGGGTGCATCTCTTTGAACTTAGCGGCAATAACAATGGTTTTATCCATTTTGTTGCTGACTACCACACCCATTCTTGTTTTTCTTAAATTTCTTGTTTCCATCTGGACCATTGTTATTTGTTAAGTTCTCTCTGACGTAGTTCAGTCTTCATACGTGCTATGTCACGACGCACTAACTTAATCTGTGATGGATTCTCCAGAGGAGCAATGGCATGTGTAAGTTTCAGCTGCTGAAGCTTAGCTTGTGTGCCTTCCAGTCTCTCTTCCAAGTCTTGGGTGGAGAGTTCTCTTATTTCATTAATTTTCATAGTTTATGCGTTTTTATCGAAATCACGTCTTACGACAAACTTTGTTTTAACAGGCAGTTTCTGAGCTGCGAGACGGAGAGCCTCTTTAGCGATGTCGAAACTTACACCTTCCACCTCGAAGAGGATACGTCCTGGCTGCACAGGGGCCACCCATCCTGCGGGATCACCCTTACCTTTACCCATACGCACGTCTGCAGGTTTGCGTGTGATTGGTTTGTCAGGGAAAATGCGGATCCATACTTGTCCCTCGCGCTGCATATATCTGTTTACAGCAACACGGGCAGCCTCAATCTGACGGCTGTCAATCCATTTGTGCTCAAGAGTCTTGATGCCAAAGGAGCCGAATGCCAGCTGCGTGCCTCTGTTCGCGTTACCTTTTCTGCCGCGACCGTCCTGAGGTCTTCTATATTTTACTCTTTTTGGTTGTAACATAGTAACTTATGCTTTTTATCGGTTATTGTTTCTTCTGCGGTTACCGCGTCCTTGGCGATTTCCGCCACCTTGGCGTCTGTTCTGCTTCTCCTGTGTGAAGTTAGGAGCCAGGTCCACCTTACCGTAGATTTCACCTCTGCAAATCCATACCTTGATGCCGAGGAGTCCCACCTTTGTGAGGGCCTCAGTCTGGCAGTAGTCCACGTCGGCGCGGAAAGTGTGTAGTGGGGTACGTCCCTCTTTGTACATTTCCTTACGTGCCATTTCAGCGCCATTGAGCCTACCTGTGATTTGCACTTTAATACCCTCAGCACCTGCGCGCATGGTGTTGGCGATAGCCATTTTGATGGCGCGGCGGTAAGCCACCTTACCTTCCACCTGGCGTGCGATGTTGTTGGCGACGATAGTAGCATCGAGGTCTGGTTTCTTCACCTCGTAGATATTGATCTGAATCTCTTTGTTGTAGAGTTTCTTCAGCTCTTCTTTCAGTTTGTCGACATCCTGTCCGCCAGGACCGATAACCTTGCCCGGACGTGCTGTGCAGATAGTAATGGTGACCAGTTTGATAGCTCTCTCGATGACAATCCTGGAGATGCTGTCGTTGGCGAGACGCTCATTGAGATAGTTGCGGATTTTCTGGTCCTCGACGAGGTTGTCGCCGAAGTTTTTGCCACCGAACCAACTTGAGTCCCATCCTCTTATGATACCAAGGCGATTGCTTATTGGATTAACTTTCTGTCCCATTCTGCTTATAGTTTTTCTTCGTTATTTTTAGAGTCGACAAACAATGTCACATGATTGCTGCGCTTGCGGATTCTGTATCCGCGTCCCTGAGGTGCTGGTCTCATACGTTTCCATGTGACACCCTCGTCAACGAACACGCGCGAGACGATCAATTCGCCATCCTCTGCCTTACGGTCGTTTTTGACCTCCCAGTTGGCTATGGCAGAGCGGAGAAGTTTCTCCACGTCGATGGCAGCCTTTTTCTTTGAGAATCTGAGCACTCCGAGGGCCCTATTGACTTCCATACCCCTGATCATGTCTACCACGTAGCGCATTTTGCGGGGTGACGAAGGACAGTCGTTGAGCTTGGCAAAGTAGAGGCTCTTGGCGGCTTCTTTTCTTTTCTCAGCCGCAATACGTTTTCTTGCTCCCATTATAGTATTAATTTTGTTTCAATGGTTAGCCTGTTTATCGCTTGTTGCCAGCATGGCCGCCGAATCTGCGTGTGGGTGAGAACTCGCCGAGCTTATGGCCTACCATGTTTTCAGTGATATAAACAGGGATAAATTTATTACCGTTATGAACAGCCACAGTGTGTCCCACGAAGTCTGGGGAAATCATTGAGGCTCTGGCCCATGTCTTCACGACAGTCTTTTTGCCGCTTTCATTCATAGCGAGAATTTTCTTCTCTAAAGCTACGTTGATGTATGGACCTTTTTTAAGTGAACGACTCATAATTTACTCTTGTTAACTGTTATTTTTTGTTAGCTCTTTCAATAATATACTTGTTGGAATGCTTCTTTGGTGCTCTTGTCTTGAGACCCTTAGCATACAAGCCGTTGCGCGAGCGTGGGTGTCCACCGGACTGTCGTCCCTCGCCACCACCCATCGGGTGATCGTGCGGGTTCATCACCACACCACGGTTGTGAGGTCTGCGTCCGAGCCAGCGTGAACGGCCAGCTTTACCAGACTGCTCAAGGGCGTGGTCTGAGTTACCTACGCTTCCGACGGTAGCCTTACAAGCAGAGAGGATCTGACGAGTCTCGCCAGAAGGGAGCTTGATCACGCAGTAAGAACCTTCGCGTGAAGTCAACTGAGCGAAATTACCTGCCGAACGCACGAGCTTGGCACCCTGACCCGGGCGGAGCTCAATGTTGTGAACGACTGTACCAACGGGGATGTTTGCCAAGGGGAGGCAGTTGCCAACCTCAGGAGCAGCATCAGGTCCCGACATGAGTGTAGTGCCCACTTCAAGTCCGATAGGAGCAATAATGTAACGTTTTTCACCATCAGCATAGAAGAGCAATGCGATACGAGCAGAGCGGTTGGGGTCATACTCGATAGTCTTTACGATTGCTGGAACACCATCTTTCTCTCGTTTGAAGTCGATGAGACGATACTTTCTCTTGTGGCCGCCACCTCTGTATCTGACAGTCATTCTACCGGAGCTGTTACGTCCACCGGTGGAGCGTTTGCCGAAAACGAGAGATTTCTCTGGTACGGATGCAGTAATTTCCTCGAACGTACCAATAATTTTGTGTCTTTGACCCGGAGTTACGGGTTTCAATTTACGTACTGCCATTTTTTATTAGATATTGCTATAAAAATCAATTGTCTCGCCCTCTTTCAGTGTCACGATAGCTTTTTTGAACGCAGCTTTCTGTCCTTTGACAAGTCCTGCCTTTGTATAGCGCTGTGAGCGCTTGCCAGCGTATCTGAGGGTATTTACATCGACTACGGTAACATTATATAGGCTTTCGACTTCTTCTTTGATCTGGAGCTTGTTAGCCTCTGGGCTGACGATAAAACCATAGCGATTGGGGCGCTTGTCAGTGATATTGGTCATCTTCTCAGTGACCAATGGTCTCAAAATGAATGCCATTATAGATCTCCTTGATTATTTAGTTAAGATTTCGTCGATTGTCTTCAGCGAATTCTCAGTAATGACAAGAACATCAGCATTCAACACCTTATAGGCATTGAGTGACGATGCGAGCATAACTTCTGTGCGCGCTAAATTACGAGCCGACAAATATACGTTTTTATTAATGTCTGGCAAAAGGAAGAGCAGCTTCTTACCGTCGATTTTAAGATTTTTAGTAATATTTATGAAATCTTTAGTTTTCGGGGCGTCGAAGTTGAATTCTTCTACAACGATGATAGCATCTTCCTGAGCCTTGTATGAGAGAGCACTTTTACGTGCGAGAACCTTCACTTTCTTGTTGAGCTTTGTACGATAGTCACGGGGTTTCGGTCCGAACACGCGTCCACCTCCGCGGAGCAGTGGAGAGTTGATGTCACCATGACGTGCACCGCCACCGCCTTTCTGGCGTCCAAGTTTGCGTGTGGAACCAGTGTGCTCGCTTCTTTCCTTTGCCTTTGCGGTGCCCTGACGTTGGTTGCCAAGATACTGCTTAACATCCAAATAGAGCACATGGTCGTTGGGCTCAATCCCGAAGACATTCTCATTGAGGACGACCTTACGTCCTGTCTCCTGACCATTGATGTTTAATACACTGATTTCCATTATTTCTGAATTAAGACGGTTGAACCATTACACCCTGCCACACTACCTTTCACGAGGATAAGGTTGTGCTCGGGGATGATCTTTAACACTTTGAGGTTCTGGGTTGTGACGCGGTCACCACCCATGTGGCCACCCATACGCATTCCTTTGAACACTTTTGCTGGATAAGAGCAGGCACCGATAGAACCCGGTTTGCGGGCGCGGTCGTCCTGTCCGTGAGTCCTCTGTCCAACACCGCCAAATCCATGACGTTTCATAACGCCCTGGAAGCCTTTACCTTTTGAGGTACCCACCACGTCGACGAACTCTGCGTCGTCGAAAATATCTACTGTGATGGTGTCACCGAGGTTGTAGTCCTCAATGAATTTGAACTCGGCCAAGTGCTTTTTGGGTGTTGTACCTGCTTTTTTGAAAGTTCCCATGAGTGCTTTGGTGGTATTTTTCTCCTTAGCCTCACCGAAACCCAATTGGAAAGCCCTGTAGCCGTCTTTTTCGACGGTTTTCACTTGGGTGACAACACAAGGACCAGCTTCGATAACAGTGCACGGTATGTTTTTACCGTCGGCACTGAAAACGGATGTCATTCCGATTTTCTTTCCTATTAATCCTGGCATTTCAGTTAAAAATTAAAAATATAAATATGATTTGTATTTGTTTCTTTTAAAGTGGCATCTTACTTTTTCACACACACAACCCACTTTAAAAGAAACGCTCACTTCTTCAAAACTGAAGGCCAAGTCGCTCTTTTTCAGAGTATTGATAGCATGAAAGCCAGCGCAATACGCACTTTGCGGCTGCAAAGGTACAATTTTTATTCTGTTTCCACAAATATTTTTATGTATTTTTTTCAAAGTTTTCTTATGATGACAATAACATGTGGTTATAAAACAAAAAAGCATGCCCTCAGGCATGCCTTCTATATAAAGTAATTCTTCGTACTATACTTTGATTTCCACTTCCACGCCACTGGGGAGTTCAAGTTTCATCAGTGCATCGACGGTCTTAGCGGTAGAGCTGTAGATATCGATGAGACGCTTGAAGTCGGAGAGTTGGAACTGCTCACGTGCCTTCTTGTTGACGAACGTACTACGGTTGACAGTGAAGATACGCTTATGGGTTGGGAGGGGTATAGGACCGCTCACCACGGCTCCTGTTGCTTTAACAGCCTTCACGATTTTCTCTGCTGATTTGTCTACGAGTTTGTGGTCGTATGACTTCAGTTTAATTCTAATTTTTTGACTCATGATTGTTTTTGATTTAATTGATGATTATTGATGGGCAGGCACCGTTTAAGAGTCATTCGCTAAACGGTGCTCATCACCCTTTTTGATTTATACCAAGTCGGCACGTCCGTTCACCTCCTCCAGCACAGCTTTGGCGAGTGATGATGAGAGAGGTGCGTGGTGGTCGTATTCCATCGAACTTGTAGCACGTCCGGAGGTGATAGTACGCAGTGCTGTGACATAACCGAAAGTCTCTGCCAATGGCACCATGGCCTTGACGATACGTCCGCCAGATCTTGCCTCATCCATACCCTGTACTTGTCCGCGGCGCTTATTGAGGTCACCGATGACGTCGCCCATGCTTTCCTCAGGTGTGACCACCTCAAGTTTCATAATCGGTTCCATGAGCACTGGTGCAGCCTTGACGCATGCGCTCTTATATGCCTGGATAGCAGCGATTTCGAATGAGAGTTGGTCGGAGTCCACGGGATGGAACGATCCATCCAGCAATGTCACTTTCAGTGAGTCCATCGGATATCCACCGAGAATGCCATTCTTCATAGCCGTCTCGAAGCCTTTCTGCACGGAAGGAATGAATTCCTTGGGGATATTTCCGCCTTTCACCTCATTGACGAACTGCAATCCACCTTCCTTGAAATCTTCATCAACAGGTCCGACGTTGACAATGATATCAGCGAATTTACCGCGTCCGCCACTTTGCTTTTTGTAAACCTCACGGAGGTTGACAGTTTTGGTGATGGCCTCTTTATAGTTGACCTGTGGCTTACCCTGGTTGCACTCCACCTTGAACTCGCGTTTCAGACGGTCGATGATAATATCGAGATGCAACTCACCCATACCAGAGATGATTGTTTGTCCACTTTGCTCATCTGTCCTGACGGTGAAGGTAGGATCTTCCTCTGCCAACTTAGCCAGTCCGATACCCAATTTGTCGACATCGGCCTGAGACTTGGGTTCCACTGCGATACCAATCACAGGATCTGGGAAAGTCATAGACTCGAGTACGATAGGATTGTTCTCATCACATAGTGTGTCACCAGTATGAATATCTTTAAATCCTACACCAGCGCCGATATCTCCTGCGTCGATAGATTCCATGGGAATCTCCTTGTTGGAGTTCATCTGGAAGAGACGGCTGATACGCTCTTTCTTACCCGAGCGAGGATTGTAGACATACGAGCCGGCCTGCACTTTGCCTGAATAGACACGGAAGAACACCAGTCGTCCCATATATGGGTCGGTGGCAATTTTGAATGCCAGTGCAGCAGTTGGAGCGTCTTCCGCAGGACGTCTTTCCTCCTCCTTCTCATTCTCAGGATTGATACCCTTGATAGCCTCGGTGTCGAGGGGTGAGGGAAGAAAAGCACATACGGAATCGAGCAATGGCTGCACGCCTTTGTTTTTGTATGACGAGCCACACACCATCGGAGTCAGATCCATACTGACAGTACCCTTACGGATAGCATCGATGATCTGTTTTTCGGAGATTTCCTCACCCTCGAGGTATTTCTCCATGAGGTCGTCGTCATAGTTGGCGGCACACTCAAGCATCTTCTCACGCCACTCCTGAGCCTCGTCGAGGAGGTCGGCGGGGATTTCCTCCACATCATATTCAGCGCCCATAGACTCATCGTTCCACAAGATAGCCTTCATTCTGATGAGGTCGATCACACCTTTGAAGTTTTCCTCTGCGCCGATAGGAATCTGCACAGGGCATGGGTTTGCGCCAAGGATGTCCTTCATTTGCTGTACGGTACCGTAGAAGTCGGCACCAGAGCGGTCCATCTTGTTTACATATCCGATACGCGGCACATTATATTTATCAGCCTGCCGCCATACAGTCTCAGACTGAGGCTGTACGCCGTCTGCTGCGGAATATGTAGCCACGGCACCGTCGAGAACTCGGAGCGAGCGTTCCACCTCTGCAGTGAAGTCTACGTGTCCCGGAGTGTCAATTAAGTTAATTTTAAATTTTCTGCCATTCCATTCCCACTCGCATGTGGTAGCGGCAGAAGTAATGGTAATACCTCTTTCCTGCTCTTGGGCCATCCAGTCCATTGTGGCAGCACCATCATGAACCTCACCAATCTTATGGGTCTTACCCGTATAGAAAAGGATTCGCTCAGATGTGGTGGTTTTACCAGCGTCGATATGGGCCATGATGCCAATATTGCGGGTAAGGTGTAAATCTTGCTTTGCCATTCTTCTTTTTACCTATTTATACTAATTACCTATCAAAGTGAGATGATGTTAGAACCTGAAATGTGCAAAAGCGCGGTTAGCCTCAGCCATGCGGTGCATATCCTCCTTACGTTTGAAGGCACCACCCTGATTGTTGTAGGCATCCATAATCTCTGCGGCGAGTTTTTCTGCCATACTCTTGCCGCTGCGCTTACGGGCAAAGCTGATCATATTTTTCATGGAAACACTCTCTTTACGGTCGGGACGTATTTCAGTAGGCACCTGGAATGTGGCGCCACCGATACGACGGCTCTTCACCTCCACTTGTGGTGTGATGTTATCGAGTGCGGTCTTCCAAATCTCAAGGGGAGATTTCTCCTCTTTCGACATTTTCTCTTTCACTTTTTCAAGTGCGTTGTAGAAGATTTCGTATGAAATAGTTTTCTTGCCATCATACATCAGATGGTTCACGAACTTTGAGACCTTAAGGTCATTGTAAACGGGGTCTGGAAGGACCTGGCGTTTCTTTGGTTTTGCTTTTCTCATTTTGTTTTGAAAAATAAATTCTGCTTGGGGCTGTCCTTACTTGTTCTTCAACACTCACACGAGAGTATTTACTCAACCTGTCTATAACATTTCTCCAGCAAAACGGTTAAATCTTTTTGTGTCGTCCTGTACTAACCATCTCCGGTTATTACTTCTTCTGCTTCGGACGCTTGGCTCCATATTTGGAGCGACGCTGGGTGCGGTTGGCTACACCAGCGGTGTCGAGAGTGCCACGTACAATGTGATAACGCACGCCGGGGAGGTCCTTGACACGTCCACCACGGACCAGTACGATACTGTGCTCCTGAAGGTTGTGTCCCTCACCTGGGATGTAGGAGTTCACTTCCTTCTGGTTTGTCAATCTTACACGGGCGACTTTACGCATCGCCGAATTAGGCTTTTTAGGAGTCGTTGTATAAACGCGAACACATACGCCACGACGCTGAGGACATGAGTCCAGCGCGGGAGACTTGCTCTTGTCTACAAGCACCTTTCTGCCTTTTCTAACTAATTGTGAAATAGTAGGCATTTTGTTAATTTTTTAATTATATATTGTTGTATATTGTATATGCTAATTGAACTGATATGGCGCAACATACCAATTTGGGCTGCAAAGGTAGTAACTTTTGGTGAAATAACCTAATACAATATTTATGAAATTCTCTTTAAAATCAGAAAATTGAGTTTTTTACACATTCTTTAACTTTATTTAATCTATTTAACCGCTCATCGCCTCGCTATCATCGTTCAAGCTGATGGGTATTCGGGTGCAATGCAATTGAGGGTGTGTCAATTTTACATTTTGGCACACCCTCATCAGCTGGCTTGAAAGCCATAAAAACGTTCATTACCGGTCAGGCCTCTCCCCCTCCCTTGATGTTGAAAGGAGAAGCGGTGCGTGGCTGTCGGTTGGGCAACTGGATTTTGCCAAACTCATGTTCGTACCTGGCGATATTCTCTTGTAACGCCATAGCAAGTCGCTTGGCGTGTTCAGGCGCCATGATGACACGGCTGCGCACACTGGCTTTGGGAATGCCAGGCATCATGGCAGCCAAATCGACCACAAACTCTGAACTGGTATGCGAGATGATGGCAAAATTGGCATAGACGCCATTTGCCACTTCAGGCTTAACTTCGATCTGAAGCTGCTGGCCCTGAGGATTGTTATTATTGTCCATTGTCAGTAAGATTCATTAAGTTTGACTTTACAGTTCATCTGCGATGACCTCTTCCTCTGTGAAGTCGAGTACATTTTTACGATTAGCCTGCATGCGGTCATGCTCTTCCTTGGACCCCACAATAATTTTCTCCCACTGGCGCAAACCAGTACCTGCGGGAATGAGGTGTCCACAGATTACATTCTCTTTCATACCCTCCAGGTGGTCCACCTTGCCACGGATAGCAGCCTCATTAAGCACCTTCGTTGTCTCCTGGAAGGAGGCAGCCGACATGAAGCTCTTTGTCTGCAATGCGGCACGTGTGATACCCTGAAGGATCTGAGTAGATGTAGCAGGAATGACGTCACGCACCTTGATGGTACGGAGGTCACGACGTGTGAGACTTGAGTTCTCGTCACGCAACTTACGGGCAGAGATAATCTGTCCCTCGTAGACATTCTCGCTATCACCTTTGTCAAGGACATATTTCTTGCCCCAGATACGATCGTTCTCCTCAGCGAAATCGAGTTTGTCGACTACTTCCTGCTCGAGGAAGGTAGTATCGCCCGGCTCGACAATTTGCACCTTGCGCATCATCTGACGGACAATAATCTCAAAGTGCTTATCATTGATCTTCACACCCTGCAGACGATACACATCCTGCACTTCATTGACGATGTACTCCTGCACAGCCGTCGGACCCTTGATAGACAAGATATCGCTTGGAGTGATCACGCCATCAGACAATGGTGTTCCTGCCCTCACGGCATCATGTTCCTGTACCAGGATCTGTTTTGACAGCTGTACGAGATACTTGCGCTGTTCGCCACTCTTACTGGTCACGATGATCTCACGGTTTCCACGTTTCAGACGACCCATGGTCACCTCACCGTCAATCTCGCTCACCACGGCAGGGTTGGACGGATTGCGTGCCTCAAACAACTCAGTGACACGTGGAAGACCACCGGTAATATCACCAGCCTTACCCACAGCACGTGGAATCTTCACCAGTGTAGTACCGGTTGCCACCTCATCACCGTCATTGACCACCACGTGACCACCCACGGGGAAGTTATAGGTACCGATCACCTGTCCATCCTCGCCAATGACATCACATGTAGGCACCATGTTCTTATCCTTGGAGTCGATGATAATTTTCTCTGTCAAGCCTGTGGTTTCGTCGGTCTCAGCCTTGAAGGTGAAGCCCTCGACCACATCCTTGAACTGGAGTCTGCCACTAAACTCCGTGACGATGACAGCATTGAATGGATCCCACTTGGCAATCAGGTCACCTTTTTTCACCACATCATTGTTTTTGAAATACAATGAGCTACCATAAGGTACAGGCATTGTGGAGAGGACGATACCTGTGTTGACATCGATGAAACGCACCTCAGCGAGACGGCTCACAACCATCTGGCACTCCACAGGAGTGTCGAGTCCCGTGCTCTCACGGAAAGGAACGGTACGCAACTCATCAAACTCAATGCGAGAATCGTTCTTTGCCACAATAGACGCATTGGCGGCAGCGTTGGCTGCCACACCACCAGCGTGGAAAGTACGAAGAGTCAGCTGTGTACCCGGCTCACCGATAGCTTGTGCGGCGATGACACCCACAGCCTCTCCCATCTGCACCATACGGCTTGTGGCAAGGTTGCGTCCATAACATTTCATACACACGCCCTTACGGCTTTCACAGGTAAGCACTGAGCGGATCTCGACACTCTCTATCGGAGAGTTCTCAATAGCCTGTGCAACCGATTCTGTGATCTCCTCACCGGCGGCAACAATCAAATTGCCTGTGGTTGGGTCAACGATGTCGTGCACAGACACACGGCCTAAGATACGCTCATAGAGTGTGGAGATCACCTCGTCGCCACTCTTCAGCGCGGAGCATTGCAGTCCGCGGAGCGTACCACAGTCCTCCTCCGAGATAATCACATCGTGAGAAACGTCGACAAGACGACGTGTCAGATAACCAGCGTCGGCTGTCTTCATAGCGGTATCAGCCAGGCCCTTACGGGCACCGTGAGAAGCGATGAAGTACTCCAGCACAGACATACCCTCCTTGAAGTTGGAGAGGATAGGGTTCTCAATGATCTGCGCACCCTCGGCACCAGCCTTTTGTGGTTTTGCCATCAGTCCGCGGATACCGGAGAGCTGCTTGATCTGGTCTTTCGAACCACGAGCACCAGAGTCGAGCATCATAAATACGGCATTGAAACCTTGGTCGGCTTCTGTCATTTCCTTCAAAAGGATGCTGGCAATATCGTTGTTGACGTGTGTCCAAGTGTCAATTACCTGATTGTAACGCTCATTATCGGTGATGAAGCCCATATTATAATTGTCAGTAATCTGGCGGACTTCCTCATTACCCTTAGCGATAAGGTCGGCTTTCTCTGGTGGGATGATGATATCATCGAGGTTGAACGACAGTCCTGCGAGATAAGCCATGCGATAGCCTAAGTTCTTGATACCATCGAGGAACTCACAGGCTCTGGCAAAGCCCACGGTCTTGATCACATCGGCGATGATGTCACGCAAGCTCTTCTTAGAGATAATCTTGTTGACGAAACCGACTTCCTCGGGAATGATACCATTGACGATCACACGTCCCACTGAGGTCTCAACCATCTTATCCACGAGTTGTCCATTCTCATCAAGGTCCTTGACAATCACACGCACCTGGGCATGGAGGTCGCACTTACCCTCGTTATGAGCTATGATAGCCTCCTCGGGACCATAGAATGTCAGTCCCTCGCCCTTGGCGCCTGGACGGATCTTGGTGATATAGTAAAGTCCGAGCACCATATCCTGTGATGGCACGGTAATAGGTGCGCCATTGGCAGGATTGAGGATATTGTGGCTCTGAAGCATCAGGATCTGTGCCTCGAGCACGGCCTCATTGCTCAGTGGGAGGTGTACAGCCATCTGGTCACCGTCGAAGTCGGCATTGAAAGCGGTACATGCCAATGGGTGCAGCTGTATAGCTTTACCCTCAATCAGTTTGGGTTGGAAAGCCTGGATACCCAGACGGTGAAGTGTCGGCGCACGGTTGAGCAGCACGGGATGACCCTTCATGACATTCTCGAGGATATCCCAGATGACAGGCTCACGACGGTCGACGATTTTCTTTGCGCTCTTTACCGTTTTCACAATACCGCGCTCGATGAGTTTACGGATGATAAACGGCTTATAGAGCTCTGCCGCCATGAGTTTTGGCAGTCCACACTCACCCATTTTCAACTCAGGCCCCACCACGATCACAGAACGAGCGGAATAGTCCACACGTTTTCCGAGCAGATTCTGACGGAAGCGGCCTTGCTTACCCTTCAGGGAGTCGGAGAGAGACTTCAGAGGTCTGTTGGACTCACTTTTGACCGCGCTGCTCTTTCTGGAGTTGTCGAACAAGCTGTCGACAGCCTCCTGAAGCATACGTTTCTCATTACGCAAAATCACCTCGGGAGCCTTGATTTCAATCAGTCTCTTCAGACGGTTGTTGCGAATGATGACACGACGATAGAGGTCGTTGAGGTCGGAAGTGGCGAAGCGTCCACCATCCAGTGGTACGAGTGGACGTAACTCAGGAGGTGTGACGGGGATGATTTTCATGATCATCCACTCAGGGCTGTTCACTTCCTTACTATTGCGGAAAGCCTCCACCACTTGCAGGCGTTTCAGAGCTTCAGTCTTACGTGCCTGTGAAGAGTCGGTATTGGCGCGTTTACGCAAGTCGGCAGCCAGCTCATCGAGGTTCAGTGTGGCGAGCAGGTCGTAGATGGCCTCAGCACCCATCTTTGCCACGAACTTGTCGGGATCAGAATCGGGCAGCTGCTGGTTTTCGGGAGTCAGTTTGTTCTCCACGATATCCAGATACTCATCCTCAGTGATAAGGTCCAGTTTATGTGATCCATTCACTTCCTCGTCGCCCTCTTTGCGTCCCTCGAAGGCACCCGGCTGTATCACCACGTACTTCTCATAGTAGATGACAGCATCGAGTTTCTTGGTAGGCAATCCCAGCAGATAACCGATTTTATTTGGTAAGGAGCGGAAATACCAGATGTGTGCTACGGGCACCACCAGCTCGATATGTCCTGACCTTTCGCGTCGTACGTTTTTCTCAGTCACCTCAACACCGCAACGGTCGCACACGATGCCTTTGTATCTGATGCGTTTGTACTTTCCACATCCACACTCATAGTCACGCGTGGGTCCAAAGATGCGCTCGCAGAACAGACCGTCACGCTCAGGCTTGTATGTACGGTAGTTGATGGTCTCAGGCTTTGTCACCTCACCGTAGGAGTTTTCAAGGATTTCCTCCGGCGATGCCAGTCCAATGGTTATTTTGGTGAAGTTATTCTTAACTTTCGAATCTTTCTTAAAAGCCATTTTCTATTACGTTTAGTCGAGTTTGATACTTAATCCAAGTCCGCGGAGTTCGTGCAGGAGCACGTTGAGAGATTCGGGTATTCCCGGCATTGGCATAGGCTCGCCTTTGACGATAGCTTCGTATGCCTTGCTTCTGCCCACCACGTCGTCGGACTTGATGGTGAGTATCTCCTGTAGCACATGGCTGGCTCCAAAGGCCTCCAATGCCCAGACCTCCATTTCTCCGAATCGCTGTCCTCCAAACTGAGCCTTACCTCCGAGCGGCTGTTGAGTGATGAGAGAGTACGGGCCAATGCTGCGTGCGTGCATCTTATCCTCCACCATGTGTCCGAGTTTCAGGAAGTAGGTGATACCCACGGTGGCCGGCTGGTCAAATTGCTCTCCAGTCTCACCGTCGTAGAGGTGTGTGGAGCACAGGCGTGGCAGTCCCGCCTTGTCGGTCCATTCAGAGAGGTCCTCAAGTTTTGCGCCATCAAAGATAGGTGTGGCAAATTTCACACCGAGTCGTTTTCCGGCCGCGCCGAGGATAGCCTCAAAAATCTGACCGAGGTTCATACGTGAAGGAACACCGAGTGGGTTAAGCACCAGGTCGACGGGACGTCCGTCCTCGAGGAACGGCATATCCTCCATTCTTACCACCTTGGATACGATACCTTTGTTACCATGACGTCCGGCGAGTTTATCACCCACGCCGATCTTACGTTTCTTAGCCACGTAGACCTTTGCCATTTGAAGGATTCCAGAAGGCAGCTCGTCGCCGATGGTGATGGCAAACTTACGGCGCTTCATCTCAGCGTCAAGCAGTTTGGCCTTACGGATATAGTTCATGATGAGCTGAGAAATCAGTTGGTTGGTATGGTCGTCGTTTGTCCATCCGTTAGACTGCACTCCCTCATATTCGAGACCTTTGAGAGCAGCGATAGAGAACTTGGATCCCTTTGTGATGATCTCAGTGCCCGCATAGTCTTTCACGCCCTCAGAGCTCTTGTCCTCGATAAGGATAAGCAGTTTATCCACGAGGATATCCTTCAGGTCATTGTTCTTAGCCTCATATTCCTCGTCGATTTTTGCCAGCAGCGCCTTGTCGAGGCGTCTTGACTCACGGGTCTTGACAGCACGTGAGAAGAGTTTCTTGTCGATGACGACACCACTGAGAGATGGGTTGGCCTTGAGTGAAGAGTCTTTCACGTCGCCAGCCTTGTCACCAAAGATGGCACGGAGCAGTTTTTCCTCTGGTGAAGGATCGCTCTCACCCTTTGGTGAGATCTTGCCAATCAGGATGTCCCCAGGCTCGACACGGGCACCCACACGGATGATACCATTTTCGTCGAGATCCTTGGTAGCCTCCTCGCTGACATTGGGAATGTCAGAGGTGAATTCCTCCATACCACGTTTTGTCTCACGAACGTCGAGTTGGTATTCATCGACATGCACACTTGTAAGGACATCCTCGCGGACAAGTCGCTCAGACAGCACGATGGCATCCTCATAGTTGTATCCCTTCCATGGCATATATGCCACGAGGAGGTTGCGTCCCAGAGCCAGTTCCCCATTCTCGGTAGCATAGCCCTCAGTGAGGATCTGTCCTTTGTGCACACGGTCGCCCTTGTTGCAGATAGGTCTCAAGTCAATGGTCATATTCTGGTTGGTACGGCGGAATTTCGACACGCGGTACTCTTTGAGTGCAGGCTCGAAGCTGACGAATTCCTCATCCTCGGTACGGTCGTAGAGAATACGGATGGTCGTAGCATCCACATATTCTATTACACCGTCACCCTCGGCCACCACCATGGTACGGGAGTCTTCACATACTTGTCTCTCAAGACCAGTACCCACGATTGGGGCGTCATTGTGGAGCAGAGGCACAGCCTGGCGCATCATGTTACATCCCATGAGTGCGCGGTGACCATCATCATGCTCCAAGAATGGAATGAGCGCTGCCGATACGGAGGCAATCTGCTGCGGTGAGACATCCATGAACGAGACACTCGATGGTTCCACCACAGGGAAGTCGGCATCAAGACGGCATTTCACCACATCACGGATGAAGGTGCCATCAGGATTCAACGGGGCATTGCCCTGCCCGATATAGTGGTCCTGTTCTTCCTCGGCAGTCATGTACACCACGTGGTCATTGTCCAAGTCCACCTTCTCATTCTCCACCTTACGGTAAGGTGTCTCAATGAAGCCAAGCTGGTTGATGGTGGCATAGACGCAGAGCGAGGAAATCAGACCAATATTAGGACCTTCAGGACTCTCGATAGGACATAGACGTCCATAGTGTGTATAGTGAACGTCACGCACCTCGAAACCGGCTCTCTCACGAGACAGTCCACCGGGACCGAGTGCTGAGAGACGCCGTTTGTGTGTCACCTCTGCCAGAGGGTTTGTCTGGTCCATGAACTGGCTCAGCGGGTTGGTGCCGAAGAACGAGTTGATGACGCTGGAGATGGTCTTGGCATTGATCAAGTCAGTGGGTGTGAACACCTCATTGTCGCGTACATTCATACGCTCACGTATAGTTCGGCTCATACGTGCCAGGCCGATAGAGAACTGGTTGGCCAGCTGTTCACCCACCGTACGGACACGACGATTGGACAAGTGGTCAATATCATCGACAGTGGCGTTGCTGTTGACCAACTGGATGAGATACTTGATAATCTCGATGATATCCCTGTTGGTAAGCACACGCACGTCCATATCAGTGTCGAGGCCTAATTTCTTGTTGATGCGGTAGCGGCCCACCTCACCCAAGTCATAACGTTTCTCTGAGAAGAAAAGGTTCTGAATGACTTCTTTTGCACTGGCATCATCGGCGGGGTCAGCATTGCGCAACTGGCGATAGATATACTGCACAGCCTCTTTCTCAGAGTTACTGGAGTCTTTGGCCAGAGTGTTGAATATGATGGCATAGCGGCTTGCGGCGTCATCGTCTTTGTGAAGGAGGATGGTCTGTGTGCCACTATCAAGGATTTCCTCAGCAATCTCCTCTGTAATCACCTCATCACGCTCGATGATAGTATCGTTGCGCTCGATGGACACCACCTCGCCGGTTTCCTCGTCAGAGAAGTCCTCAGTCCATGTTTTGAGAACCTTACCAGCCAGTCTGCGGCCAATGACCTCTTTCATGGCTTTTTTAGTCACCTTCACTTCCTCCGCCAGATCAAAGATACGAAGGATGTCCTTGTCCGACTCATAACCGATGGCACGGAGCAAGGTAGTAACAGGCAATTTCTTCTTGCGGTCGATGTAAGCATACATCACATTATTAATATCCGTAGCGAACTCTATCCACGAGCCTTTGAAAGGAATGATACGCGCTGAATAGAGTACGGTACCGTTGGCATGTACGCCCTGCCCGAAGAATACACCAGGTGAGCGGTGCAGCTGAGACACCACCACGCGCTCGGCACCATTGATGATAAATGTGCCGTTCTGCGTCATATAGGGGATGGTACCGAGGAAGACGTCAGAAGTCACCATGCCGAAATCCTCATGGTCGGGGTCTGTACAATAGAGTTTCATCTTAGCTTTGAGGGGTACACTATAAGTGAGACCTCTCTCCAGGCACTCATCGATAGAGTAGCGTGGCGGGTCGATGAAATAGTCGAGGAATTCAAGCACGAAATTGTTGCGGGTGTCAGTGATTGGGAAATTCTCCGAGAACACCTTGTACAATCCGTCGTTCTTTCTCAGCTCCGGTGGAGTGTCGAGCTGTAGGAAGTCCTGGAAAGACTTCAATTGCACGTCAAGAAAATCCGGTGTAGGCATCGGATTCTTTACGCTGGCAAAGTTTACTCTGTTTGTTTGATTTTTGTTGGCCATTCAATCTTGAGATTATGACCCGGTTGGCTCACCGGGATTATTTCATAAAAAGAGACACAAAAAGGTTAAGAATCCCCGACTGGGAGACTCTTAACCATTATTTCCAGAAGCTCCGTGTGATGTTGCCATCACATGTCGGAGTTTAGCAGCCTTATTACTTCAGCTCAACCTTGGCACCCTCGGCCTCGATGGTCTTCTTCAGGTTCTCAGCCTCAGCCTTAGCCAGACCTTCCTTCAGTTTTGAAGGAGCACCGTCTACGAGATCCTTAGCCTCTTTCAAACCAAGACCGCAAGCCTCTTTCACAGCCTTCACGACCTTCAGTTTGTTAGGACCTACCTCAGCGAGCACAACGTCGAATTCAGTCTTCTCTTCCTCTGCGGGAGCAGCGGCGTCTGCAGGACCGGCGGCAACAGCAACAGCTGCAGCTGCGGGCTCGATTCCATACTCTTCCTTCAGGACGGTAGCCAACTCATTAACTTCCTTTACTGTCAAATTTACCAATTGCTCGGCAATAGCTTTGATATCTGCCATTTTATTTAAAATTTTAATTGTTTTTATAAATTCTTTGTGACTTTTTTATTCAGGACGCTCGCCTAAAGTCTTCAGCACACCATGGATAGTGTTTGCGCCTGACTGAAGAGCGGAGACAACGTTCTTCGCTGGTGACTGCAGCAAAGCCACAACGTCAGCGATAAGCTCGTTCTTGCTCTTGATGGATGCCAGTTCCTCAAGTTTGTCAGCTCCTACGAAGATACCCTCCTCAGCGTATGCGGCCTTGAGTGCGGGGATGCCTTCTTTGGTATACTCCTTGAGCAGTTTGGCAGGTACATTTGCAGTGTTGCAGAAGAAAACAGCGGTATTACCCTTCAGGGCAGGATAGATTTCAGAGAAATCCACATCAGCTGCTTCCAATGCTTTGTGAAGAAGCTTGTTCTTCACCACAATCATCTTGATCTCATTCTTGAAGCACTTACGACGAAGTTTGGAAGTGTTCTCAGCATTCAGGCCGGTGACATCCACCAGATAGAAATGCGGATATTCCTTCAGCTTTTCGCCCAGCTCAACTATGATGGTATCTTTAAGTTCCTTTTTCATCTTGATGTTTCAGTTTTATAATTCCACAGACTTGGGATCTATCTTGATACCCTTGCTCATAGTGCTTGAAATAAAGATGCTCTTCATATATGTACCCTTAGCGGCAGCCGGTTTCAATTTGATGATGGTAGCGATAAACTCCTTGGCATTTTGATAAATCTGGTCGGGAGTAAAGGTCACCTTACCGATAGACGCATGTACGATACCAGTCTTGTCAACCTTGAAGTCGATTTTACCTTGTTTCACCTCTTTCACGGCCTTTGCCACATCCATGGTGACAGTACCGCTCTTGGGGTTAGGCATTAATCCGCGAGGACCAAGGATACGTCCCAGTGGACCGACCTTACCCATGCATGAAGGCATGGTGATGATAACGTCCACGTCGGTCCATCCGCCCTTGATTTTGTCAATATATTCCTCAAGGCCCACGTAGTCGGCTCCGGCCTCTTTGGCAGCAGCCTCGGCATCAGGAGTACATAGGCAGAGTACACGCACGACCTTACCAGTGCCGCATGGCAGTGATACCACGCCACGGACCATTTGGTTGGCCTTGCGAGGGTCTACGCCCAGTCGCACGTCGATATCCACAGATGCCTCAAACTTTGTGGTGGTGATTTCTTTCACCAGTTCAGAGGCCTCACGGAGAGTATATAGCTTCCCTGCTTCAATCTTCTCAGCGACTAATTTCTGATTTCTTGTCAGTTTTTTCATCTTTCCTTGAATTTGAAGTTTAATTATTTACCAGGGAATTCCCCTTTTACTGTGATACCCATGCTTCGAGCAGTGCCGGCGACAAGTTTCATGGCAGACTCGATTGTGAAACAATTCAAGTCGCTCATCTTATCCTCAGCGATGGCACGCACCTGATCCCAAGTCACAGAAGCAACCTTCTTGCGGTTGGGCTCCGCGGAGCCACCTTTAATCTTGGCAGCCTCGAGCAGCTGGATAGCTGCGGGAGGAGTCTTGATTACGAAGCTGAAAGACTTGTCGTTGTAGTAAGTGATAACGACTGGGAGAATTTTACCAGCCTTATCCTGGGTACGTGCATTAAACTCCTTGCAGAAACCCATGATGTTGATACCCTTGGAACCAAGAGCAGGACCAACTGGGGGAGAAGGATTTGCCGCACCACCCTTAATCTGTAATTTGATTAATCCAGCAACTTCTTTAGCCATTGTAATTGATAATTAAAGTTTGAAAATATAAAAGAACTCACAGATTCGTAACCATCTGCTATTCTTTTACGACTTGCATAAAACTAAGCTCCAATGGGGTTTTGCGTCCAAAAATCTTAACCATCACTTTCAGTTTGCGTTTCTCGGCATTGACCTCTTCGATCACGCCGGAGAATCCACTGAAAGGACCTTCCGTAACCTTTACTGTCTCATTGACCTCGAATGGGACGACAATCTCGTCGACAATCTCTGTCTCTTCGGCATTACCGAGCATACGGTTGATCTCTGACTGTTTGACAGGTGACGGATTATCCAATCCGCCAAGGAATCCCAGGACATTAGGCATAAAACGCAGCGTATGCGCAACATCACCCTTCATTTCGGCCTCAACAAAGATATAGCCAGGGAGAGAGACTTTCTCCTTGACCACCCGTTTCCCGTCGCTGCGCTGTACAGCATGTTTCTCCATAGGGACAACAATTTGGGAAACGTACTGAGACAATTGTGGGTTGTGCTTAAGTTCAGCCTCGATGTATTCCTTCACCTTAGCCTCTTTACCGCTCACGGTCTTGAGCACATACCAATTTTTTCCTGTCTGAGCCATTTTTTGTTAAGTAAACAATCCGTAAATAAATTGCATACAGTTCTTGAACACCACGTCCATGAGAAACACCACGAGTGCAATGACAAGGGAAGCAGATAAAACAACCATTGCAGTGTGGGAAAGTTCCTCTCTGTTGGGCCATGTAGTCTTATGCGCAAGTTCGTCGTAACAATCCTTGCAATATTTAATAAATCTCTTCAACATATCTTTTTATCTTTTAGCACGGGAAGGAGGACTCGAACCCACGACCCTCGGTTTTGGAGACCGATGCTCTACCAACTGAGCTATTCCCGTAAAAAAGTTCCCACGCCCACTGACGCGGGAACCGTTGTTATTGTTGTGAAGGATTAGTCCTCGTACACTTCTGTGATCTGGCCAGAGCCCACTGTACGTCCACCCTCACGGATAGCGAAGCGGAGACCCTTGTTGAGTGCCACAGCGTAGATAAGCTCGACATTGATCTCAACGTTATCACCAGGCATCACCATTTCAACGCCCTCGGGGAGAGTAATCTCACCGGTGCAGTCCATTGTGCGGAGATAGAACTGAGGACGATACTTGTTGCCGAATGGAGTGTGACGGCCACCCTCTTCCTTCTTCAG
>FLNZ01002547.1_pt1 | contig 22542 bp, 20 predicted proteins | sample 1140391 | NCBI WGS metagenome assembly FLNZ01 (sample SAMEA3878171, study PRJEB12797) | bioreactor metagenome | biome: Moose rumen | place: Sweden | collected 2011-10
CCCAACACAAGTTTTAGCACAGAATCTTCATTCTTAACCACGCCATAAACTTTGGCACGAGCCACAATTTTCTCAGCCCATCGCCGGTGTGGTCCTATCTCATTCATCTTGTCGCCCTTGGCACTCTTAACCACACCGCCAGATGTGTTGAGTATCTGCATAGCATCGTTGTATTCTTCTTCAACCACGGTGAACATGGCATTAACGAATTTGGCATGTGTGGGATGAATGATGGTCTTACCAACAAACCCATTGGCACGGTCAATGATCACTTCGCGAAGCAGACCGTCGATAGCAGGATTGATGATATCTTGACCCTTAATCAGTGCATAATGGAAACTCTTTTTGATGATGTTGTCAATGTCGTCGTCTTTATATGCACGAAAATATTCCCATACAGCAGCAGAAATACAATAATCGCAATACCTGTTGAAGAAATTCACCACATCTGATAAAGCATCACGTACTGGCATGATGTCATAAACAGTGGAGTTAATGCCTCTACGTACGCCAAAGAGTGATGACATGTCGGTGCCGCCAACTCTTATGTTAAGAATCAGGTCACGATAAGGCTCCAAGATATTTTGGAGTTGTTGTAGTTCCTTGGTTCTTTTCTCACGAAAAGCTACTTCTACACCCTCTAAGATAGGCATGCCGTAGAGGATGACCCCCAGACGGCTGTTGACTTCTACAAGAGTCCTTAGCACCCCAAGTGCATTGTGACTGTTGAATTTTGGAAAATTAAAGCCTGTAAGAACTGATGCTTGTCGCAGAGTTAGTCGTTTGGAAAACTCTTGAAACTGTTCTGGATTTCTTACACGGACGAAAATTAGAGGAATGTCATCCTGCGAAAGTAAGCCACTTTCTATCTTATCAGCAAAATAATCCAGATGATCAAGGATGTTTTGTTCAGCTAACGGTAGGTCCTCCTCTTTGATGGCATCCTCACAACACATCACGAAAGATGTGACATCAAGCTGGTGATTTACCACTTTATCTTTGATGTCTTTGGTACCAGGCATGTATAGCGTGGCACCAAGGCAATATTGCAATGTGTTGCGGTCTGTGTATTTGTTGAATTCCTCAGGATTCTTTACGAATTGGAATTGGTCGTTATATTGGTGAAATCTCATTTTTTTTCCTTTATTTGGGTGATACTATTGAATCGGGGTAATATGTGTCGATAACCCTTTTTACAAGAGCCACCTGTTTGGCTCGCTTCTTGGCATCTGCTTCTGTCGTATCCCAACTATGTGTCGCTGCTACCGAACCGCCTGTCTTCAAATAGATGGGTGCAGCGACACGGATAAATTCGGGAACTTCATAATGTCGTATAAAACCACCTGTGGATTTAGGGTTCTCGGTGTGGATGTCGATGGGAATGTTGATGGCTGCACGTATGGCAGAAAGCATCTGAAGTTGGATATCCCTCACTGGATTAAAAGAATTAGCACCTATTTGCTCAAGCAATTTTGCGGAACAGGGATTGCCGTGCCCGGTATGTGCGGAGATCTTGAATTTGCAATCATTTGGTATAAAACCATCTTGGCGCATCTGGTTGAGCAACCATAATAAACCTTCGTCATAAACCATGAAGGACCGCACTCCCAAATGGGCTGCCCGACGTATCTCTTCCACACCACGCACAATTTGTTCTTGTCCTCGTAGCCGATACCCCATTCTTACACCCTCAGGCGTATTCACAGATGCACTCGTGTCCGTTGTTGCCCTCGGTCCAACGGCGAGCAATAACTCTACATTCCATTTCTGAGCGTAGTCAAGCATCTGTTCAATTTCACTGTCAAGCAAAAACATAATGCCCTTGGTCTGAGTAACACGATGAATGGCAATTTCGTAATTGTCCAACTGTTCCAATAGGGCTTTCATTGCTGCCGGTCCTTGTATACCAGGCACTTCAAAACGGTATTGTCCCCCGTCGTCAAATCGTTTTATAGACGTAGGTAACGAATACAAATCACCTGACGGCAATCCGATTTTGCTTAAATAATCTCTTGTTTCTTTCATTATTTTATATACTAATTATAATTCAACTTTTGCACGTCTTGGTTCAAAACAACAACATGGACGTAGTGCTACAATACGCACGCCACTTGCACGCTGTGGACCGATTTTTGCGAAAGTAGCCAAAACACTGGTCTTTCCACCAAGTCCTAATGCGCCAACACCCGATTGATTGACCTTCTCTGTAATAGTTTGTTCAAATACAGTTTGTTCGTTGAAGTTTCCTTTAGCCATCGCCTCCATCATTAGGCTTGTAGCCTCAAACTGACTACGACCGATGCCTACTGCTAATGTGCAGGGCGAACATCCAAGTTGTCTGACTGCCGGAATAGCTCGCTCGACAATCTCGTTGATTACGACATCCACGTTATGTTTGTGGAAGATGCGGTGAGTGATTCCACGTATGGCAGGACCTCCTCCAAGCATCAATATGGTAAGGCGGAGCACATCTTCTTCCACATCTTTGATAAGAATAGGTGAGGGATCCAATGCACCCGAATCGGGATTCAGACCGCCTGATTGGTCAATACGTTGCATGTCATCTCCCATAATGGCCATAGGACGGCCTGGAAGTTGGCGAAGCCCGATTGTAACACCTGTGTGTATCTGTTTGATTAGTTCCCCTGTCACTTGTTTATGGGGACCAACTTCTAAGAACAAATGTGGAATACCAGAGTCATCACAAAGAGGACCCTGGTTTTTCTCTGCCACAAGCGCATTCTCTAATACTTGTTTCATTACCCAACAACTGTTTGTGTTAGGTTCTTGCTCGATCGCATGTCGGTAAGCTTCTTTTTGGTCTTCACGAAATGTCGATCCGGCAACAACCAAGCATTGTGCAACTTTATTGATGATATCATTTCCCATAAATACTCTCTCCTTTCGCAGCAGCAATGATGGCTTGGTAGTTTTCTACTTTGATACGGTAGAAGGCTTCCATACCTAATTCTGGATAGCAAATAACCTCACGTTCTGTAGTCTGGCTTTCAAGCAATGCCGTGACAGGAGGAATAATTGCAAACACAGCGTTTTGTTCAGCAAGTGCATTTACTGTTTCTTGCTTAATAGCCCCTTTGCCAAGGTGCATCTTCACACCCGCTTTTGACAGTGGTTGCATACTACTCTCTATCTCCAATTTGTTGCTTGATGTGGGGCCTACACCAGCTGGACTTACTGCGGTGTGGAAAATGACTGCTCCTTGCAAATTAACATTTATATTGGCAAGTGTTCCTTGAGCGGCATGGCTTACAATCTTAGGGAGAACTGCGTCTCGCCCACAATAAATATATCCCGAGATCGATACGATATCACCTACTTCAAGTATATTGATATCATTTTCTGATAATGGTGTAAAGAGCTGTTTCATTATTTCAATTATTACCTCTGAAGCCTTCGGGAGAACCTACAAGCCCATCTCCTTGGTTGATATCCTTTTTCTTAACTACATTTATGATGGTTAAATAGATTATTTTCATATCGAGCAACAATGAAATATGGTCAACATACCATACATCGTATTCAAATTTCTTTGTCCATGATATAGCATTTCTCCCGTTAACTTGGGCCCATCCGGAAATCCCCGGCCTAACTAAGTGCCTTTTCATTTGCTCGGAAGTATAAATTTTTAAATAGCGTGGCATTAAAGGTCTGGGGCCAATCAAAGACATATCGCCAATAAGAACATTAAATAATTGTGGCAGTTCATCTAATGATGTATTGCGAATAAATTTTCCTATTTTGGTTACACGCTGTTCTGCAGGTAATAGGTCGCCTTTTTCGTCTTTTTCGTCAGTCATGGATTTAAATTTAATAATCTTAAATAACTTGTTGTTAAGCCCGGGACGTTCTTGGAGAAAAAAAACACTTCCTTTATTTGCAAGAAACAATGCTACTATGATAACCAATAGCAACGGAGATAGAATAATAATAGCTACCAGTGAAATTAGAAAATCAAGAAAACGTTTGATGTAATGTTTATACATAATAATCAAGCTATAATTGAACTATAGGGACTTGTTGCCAGTCTAATATATTGACGGCCTCTTTTATACTTATGAATTGGTGGTCGTTTACCAATTGATTGTATTTTTTCTGAATATGATACTTTCCAATATTACTCTTATAATATCTCTTGTAACGCTCTATTAATGTTCCTCTTGATTTATAATATCTTTCATACTGTTCGCGACTCTGAATCTTTTTCTTTTCATTCAACAAATCGTTGATGTGAAAATAGGACATATTGTAATCATTTTTAGACATTTTTGATTTTATCAGCCAATATGGCAACAATCTGAAATAGCCTCCTCCAGAATATGCAATAGTCTTAAACATAATCTGGCTGACACTAATAGGGAATTCTTTTATTGTAACATCACCCAAATGAACAATACATGGTTTGTCAGATGGAAATGTGGGAAACCCACCGATTGCCCTGGATGCAGGAAATATGGACGCATCATATTTTATCCCACATTTTGATAATATTTCAAAGATATATTGATTCTCTTGCTGGATAGAAAATGCAGGAGCACGATATCCGAATATTTTATTTCCAATACACTGCTCTAAAGCGTCAATTGCTTCTTTTGTGTCTTCGATAACTTTTTCCCGGGAGAGCTTATTTAACCAGATATGATGATTTGAGTGGCATCCTATCTCATGCCCCTTTGATGCAATCTTTTTGATAACCTTAGGAAAATGAACAGCCATTTGGCCTAAACAGAAAAAAGTAGCCTTGATATGCTGTTCATCGAGAGAGTCAAGTATAAAATCAAGACAATCGTTAAATAAAGAATACCTTTCCTGCCTTCCACCGTGATATGCCTTTTCTAAATACCATTCCTCTATGTCAAATGTTAATATGTTCACGCCTCTTCTCGTTTGGTAATTATTTTTACTACTTTGGCTGGTCTTCCTGTTGCAATGGTCCATGCAGGAATGTCTTTGGTTACCAGTGAACCTGCCCCGACAATAGCACCTTCTCCAATGGTCACACCAGGCATCACAAATGACTCCATCCCAACCAAACAACCCTTACAAAGATGAATGGGCTTTAGGATATAGCCCAACTTGGCATAGTCATCACCAACATGATAGTTTGATAAATTACGCTGATGACATAAAAGTCTCACTCCACCAGCGATGTGGGCATGATCGTCGATGGTGATGAGATCTGCATGACTTGAATCTACTCTCACATGATCACCCACAAATGTGTTCTTACCAACATGACAACCAATTTTCCGTAGAACCCAAGGCCTAAGCTTACGTGGCTCAATGGGTGCCAACAGCCAAGAGTCCATCATGAATTTTAGCAAGAACCCATTCCTATATATATTAAAGACTCTTGTAATAACTTTCCATACGGATACTTGGCCATATTGTTCTTCAGAATAGTTAAAACCTAATTTTCTTAAGAATCTGTAGGTAAGACTTAATCTCTTTTCAGCCATTACTGTACTCTTCAAGTTGTTGTATTATTGTTGTATATGCTTTCTCCGAAGTCAGCAGTTTTTTGTAAGTACTTACACCACAGGAACTCATATGTTTCCTTAATTCGGTGTCGTTATATAGCTTTTCGAACAAAGAAAATGTCTTGTCTTTATCATTTCCCACGACAGCATATCCAGCTCCCCATTTCTCAATCATCTCGCCATAGTCATTGTTGGGATTAATCATTGCTAAGATTGGTATCCCCATCGACATGTAAGAGATGGCTTTTGAAGGACAGGTAGGTACCGTATAATTCTCGTTGATGGTGATCAAACCAAGATCGACGGATTTAACAAAACTGAGATAATCCTGTTGTGGCATGAAATCAAGAAACATAATGTTTTCTAAACCTTTCTGCTGAGCGATTAGTTCCAAACGCTTCTTTTCCACGCCTTTCCCGATGACTACAAAAACAATATCATTTTTGTCTTGAAAATGTTCAGCAAGAGCTACAATATTCTCTATTCGCTGACCACGCCCGATGTTGCCTCCGAATAAAGCTATAAATTTATTCTTTAATCCGAATTTTTCTCTAATAGACATGCTGGTATCACTAACATTGTCAATTGCCTTTAGCCAATTGTATAGAATAACTAATTTATGATTTGTACCAGGATATCGAGAGGATATGAAATCAATATTACCCTGACTCATACAACCAATCAAATCTGCTATCTGATAACCTTTACGGGCACGTTTCTCCAAATAGTTGAAAAAGAGCCGATTCTTGATTAGGCCAATACTGGCTGCACTGTGGGGATGGATGTCACGAAGAATAAGATAGAAGTTTGCTCCAGAAGATAATTTTACTTTTTCAACTAAGCTGACTAAAGTAATTGGGGGAGTAGGCATGATTACCCAGTCGAAATGCTCTTTTTGAAGGAATCGCTTGTAGGCTTTCTTGTAAAATTTTGGTAGTAGTGCGAGAGCGATACCCTTCTTAATCATATTGCTTACTCCTTGTGTAGCCCATGAACCTACTCGGAGAACCCTCATTCCATATTCTGTTCGAAAATAGGTTTTCCGATGGTCATTGTCTGGAGCCATAAGAGTGACTTCATGTCCATGGGACGAAAACTCCTGAGCAAGACTGAGGTACATCCCACCGCCCTTACTTTCTTCATTAAGTCCCAACAACACAAATAATAGTTTCATTGTTCTAAATCTGAAATATTAATGATTACAGACTTTCCGTCAATTTTTTTTAACGCTCTTCCCGAAAATACAATGTAGTTACTTTGTACTTCATAATTTGGGAAACGAATACTGCCGAATTGGAAGTATTTCTTGTCTAAAAAATCTTTTTGATAAGCCGTTAGTTCTTTCCATTGACGGCCGTCAAAGGAATACCATAAATGTGAAAAATCATCATGGTTGACCGCTGAAGGTTCAACAGTTGTGGAAACCATCATCAGTTTTCCATTTTGTACAGCATATATTCCTGAACCTTGAATTGGAGTTATATTGGTAATCAAACCTGTTTGTCGATTTATAGATCTGATGTAGTTTTGTTCGTATTGTGAATCTGTAGCGAATAATATTTCGTTTTCGGTAAAGAGGGGAACACAAACCCTGTATTGTTGGGATCCCTCATATTGTCGTACAAATGTTTTGAATCCATCCTCAGTATAACCAAAAACGCAACATTCGTCATGGTCACCAGTGGCAACCCAGATTTTGTTTGAATAAGGGTCCTTAAATACCCCATGGATATGATTGATTTCTCCCTTCTGGAAGGTATATGCCACCTGCCATGTTGTACCATTGTCCTTGGTCATGAAAATTCGCATGGGAAGACGATTCGGATTGTTGCAATATTCCCCAAAATAAATCGTACCATCATCAGCCTGACATAAATTCATCGGACGGCTGCCTTTTTCCACCTCATGGCATTTTTCAAAGATATTTCTTTCTTTGTTGTATTTAAAGATGGCTTTTTTTGCGATACACATCCAAGTGTCGTTTTGAAAGTGATAGAGATGGGTAATCTCAGCTCGGAATAGACGTCTCGTTAGTCGGAAGGATGAAAACAATGCATTCTTTTTGTCATCAAGCTGTGTCCAATATGTTTTCTTTTTTGTATAAGGATTGAAATGATAAAAGCGATACCCTTTGGAAACTATCCATGACGATTCTCCTATGTACAGAATTATAGATGTAATAAATGTTTTCATCCCATGGCGTTTGTTTTTTGATTGATAATACTTGAAGATGATGCAGTTTCTGGTTTTCTATGAGTAATAAAAATATATGATAAAAGCAATAAGTACAGAAAAGAATGTCTGTACGAAGATATCATCGCAGCGGTAGTAATCCATAAAAGAGGTATCAGATAGATTCGCCCTGAATAATCCATATCCCGATACATTTTGCAAAAGAAAAGAACAAGTGCAAATATATAAAGTAAACCATAGCAATAAAAAATGTTGCCATAATCAGAATCAAAATATGACATCATAGGGGTTGATGGTTTAAATCGTGAGGCGTCTGTATAGCCGATGATAAATCTTGTTCCATCTTGCTCATTTTTTATATAATCCTCAAACACCCTAAATTTCACTTCGGCACTTCCTGTGGAAAGATTTAATGAACGATAAGTGTCAGATCGGTTAGAAACGATATAGATAAAACCAAAGATTGAAATGGTGACCACAAAGAATCGCCAAATATTATTAATTTGTTTGTTGGCAAATATATAAGCGAATAACACTAAACTACCAATGACAAAGCCTGTACGGCTTCCTGTAACAAAGATTGCATACGAGCATAATAGAAGAAATGGTAAGTTCTTTTTAATCGGTTTATGAAAATTTGAAGATATAAATGCAGCGAAAAGAATTGTTAATGACATAGCACATCGATTGGCATTCCTATATAATCCACCCAATCGAAAATCATACATGTTATCTATATTAATAGTGCTTTGTATATGTTGATACATACTAAAATTATCATCTGATACAGGATAGTATGTGTTGATAAATCTGATAATCCAGGGAATTCCCAAAATATAAGCAAGTTGACTAATGAAAATAATAATAAAGGTGAAATAGAGATATTTATTGGAAAGTGGAATTTTTTTAACGTATGGGAAAAAAAAGAAAAATAAGATAAAGGAAAGTGTAGCACTGATAGCTTTTGAAGAAATATGCTGAGGTAGGTTGTATATTAACGATACAATCAATGCTATGGTAACAAACATGTTGTATGTTTGTCCCCCTTTTTGCTTTGACATAAATGAAAGAATCACGCACAGAATTGGACTCACAAGCATTAGAGCCGTTCCTGTATGTGGAATGACAAAAGAGATGACAATTGTCAATCCCAAGAGATGGGATAAATATTTCTCTTTCTTCTCAGCTTTCATTTTTATGTGTATGGGTGTGGAGTAATTCTTCAGGTATCGCGATACCTTTCTTATAATTTGCAATAATCGCAGAAAAATCTTGAACTAAACGTACGGCAGCATCGTCTTTTACGTGTTTAGTAATCTTAAAATATTCAGATGCATTATTACGTAATAGGTCTGCTAACTTAGGATTACTCATAAGTAGTTTCATCTTTTCTGCCAATAATTCGATATTCCCACTTTCGGAAAGCAATAGACACTCACTTATTTTGTTTACTTCTAAAGTGCCTGGACGCTCATTCGTAACAACGGGTAAACCATAATACATCGCCTGCTTTACAGTAGCTGAGATGTTGTCTAATTTGATTGGCAGCACAGCAAATCGGGCACTTTTGATATGTTTAAACAAATCAACACGGCGTTCGAAAAATGGAGTAAATGTGACATTTTCGTTTAATCCAAGTTTGTCAATTAATGTTGTTAGTTTTCTTTTGGTAATTTCATCACATCCGCCGGAGAGGTTTAATGTAACTTGAGGATAATCTTTTTTCACAATAGCCAAGGCCTTAATTGAATCGGATATTCCCTTCTTTTCTAACAACTGAAATGCAAAATTAATAAAGTCATATTTTGTGGGGACATCCTCAACAGCAGGATAGTCACGTTTGGGATATTGGAAATCGAAAATAAAAGCTTTTTCAACTAAATTTGAGAGAATATTATAATGCAAGTCACAATATACACCAAAATACCTATGCTCTTGATGGATTTCCTTTTCTAAATTCCATATTAGTTGATTTACGTTACTTTGGATGATTTTCCTATCTGGATTACGATAGATTGTTTGACATAGAATGTATGTTGGGTATTGCTGTGTATACAGTACAGAAACTGCGGATACAGGATTTTCTGTACCCGATAGGACCACAATATCTGGGTTGATGGAATCAATAATTTTTTTAACACGTCTTCCGTTTGTTTGGAGCCTTTTCCATATTTTGTAGTTTCTCACCATCCTTAGAAAGGATGTCCATTCAGTAGAATAATAATGATAATGTACACCATCCATTATAAAATCCTGAACCTTTTGTCTCATCCTGATATGGGGAGCTACAACATGGAGTTCAATATCATTGACTTGCCCTAATCGATAAGCCATATTCCCTATCCACGGTGTTGTATCACGAAATTCACCAACTCGTGGAGGTAATCCCAAAAGCTTGATAAGATAACCGAACCATCCTTTGTTGGATTTTAACTTCAAATGGCACCGAGTTTCGTATGAGGTATATCCACCTATCAAAACAATTTTCATATATAACTCCTATTATGCTTTTATAATCTTAAGATATTCCTCCCAATTGCCAATGTCTGTCCAAGAACCTTCTGATATGGGAAAAACACCAACATTGCGATTTTCCTTAATTAATTTTTCTATTAAATAAGTTATGTGAAAAACCTTATTTGGTGGAATTTCATCCAAAAGATGTGGTTCTAAAATGTACATCCCAGTATTGATTTTATACATGAGTTCAGGTTTCTCATGAATTGACCGTAGTTTTCCCCCCTTGCTTGTCTCAAGGGTTCCGTATGGAATAGAAAAAGTCTTTAGTGCAGCAACGACAGTGATTTCATTGTTGTTTTTACGATGGAAATGAAGAATGGAGGAATAATCTTCATCAATAAGGATGTCGCAATTGGATACGAAAAATGTGGAATGTATATCATCTTTTAATAGACGAAGACTTCCTGCAGTCCCAAGAGGCTTGTCTTCCTGAAAGAATTTTACGGAATTACATTTGTTGTCGATATGGGTAAAATAGCCTTTAATAATATCGGCTTTGTAATTGATCGATATATAAAAAACAGAGCATCCATACTCCGAAAAGTTATCTATGATATCTTCTATGATAGTTTGATCGCCAATTGGAATTAGGGGTTTAGGTAGAACATTTGTAAGTGGGCGTAGTCGTTGCCCCTGTCCTCCAGCCATAATTACGACTGGTGTCGACATTTTTGCCCCCTTTTGGTTACGTCTTGTAGGGAACAAGTCTTTCCAAAATATCACATTGACTACTTTACTGTTGTCATCGATAATGGGCATGTATTCTGTTTTCCTCTCCTTCATCTTCTCTTTTACAATGTTCTCGTCGTCGTGAATAGACGATACATTGACGTTCTCTCGGAGTATGCTATATATTGGATCTGATAAAGAGACATTTCGGATTATAGCCCTTTGAATATCTCCAATACTTAATAAGCTAAAATATTTACCATCTTTTTCAACTATCAATAACTTATGATTCACCTCATCCATTTGCTTCAAAGCGGTCATGATACTGATATCATGATTGATAGTTATGCTATTAATGATATTTTTCATTACAATTGCCTTAACGATGATTGCAACTTATTTATTTCTTCGAATGAAAATGGGCTGGTGAACCTAACCAAATTTCATCATTTGGAACATTTTTAGTAACGACACTCCCCATTCCTATTGTTGAATTGGTTCCAATTTTCACTTGCTCCCTAATAATGACATTGGAATAAATCGTTGTGTTCTTCCCAACAGAAGTGGAGCCGCAAAGCATAGTGTCGCCGGTAATCCATACGTTTTCTGCAAGATGGCAATTGTGGGCGATAAAACATAGTCCATTGATTTTGCAGCCATTTTCTATCACCGTATCACTTAGTACGCCCTTAGCTATCTGACAATTTGCACCAATTTCTACATCATTGCCAATAATCAACTTTCCTATATGAGGAAATTTTACCAATTTACCATCTGACTCTCTGCTACAGCCCAGCCCATCGGTACCTAATACTGCCCCAGCTTGAATAATGCAGTTGTTTCCAATAATCACATCATCATAGACGACGACATTGGGATTGATTATGGTGTTATTCCCAATAGTAGCATTACCAATTACGCAGCCGGGACCTATATAAACATTAGTGCCAATTTGTGCTTGTTGGTTGACAAACGCTGCTGGAGAAATACCCGACTCTTTCTTTTCGACAAAGAAATACTGTATGATCTTAGCCATTGCCATTCTGGGCTTCTCAACAATCAATAATACTTTTTGCTTTTTTTCCATTTCCTTTGAAAACCGGACTGCTGGACTTGCAAGTAATACTCTTGCAACAGAATTCTCTGCACATTGTTGAGTGTCGGTTTTCCTCGTGTTAACCCAATCTAAAGATGATGGTGTTAAGTGACTAACATCAGCAACATTATCAACATATACTTCATCGATATTGCCATAGTAGTTCAGTAAATCTGAACTTAAATACGAAATAATCTCAGATATAAATATTTTCATTGTTTAAATATAATAAGGTTATCTCCTTTCATATAGTAATTGGAACGCCTCAGCAAACATCACTCCAGCACGACTCCCCCGTATTCTTGCCAATGCTTTGATAGAACTAAGGCTTCGTGGATATGGCTCTTGCATAATTTCTTTTGGGAACAGCTGCATAATTTCCAACTTTTTGTCTATATAATCAGAGATGTCAACATAGACATTGGGAACAAATATGGTTGCTTGTGAAGATAATGCAAATTCGGTCTCAGAAAGAGTTTCCATCATAAGGATTTGTTCAATAAAAGGCTTTCTAAAAGATTTCGTACAAGCATACGCCGCATTAAAGGCTATGCGATGGTCTGAGTGAACATCGTTGCAATTCATCAGATAGATAATGTTGGGCTTTATTTCATTGATTGCTTTGTCAATTCGTTTTATGATTTCCCGAAGATCCAAGGTATGCAACAATTGTGTGGGAAGAGCGAGATATCTCAAGCCTGAAAAACCGTAAGCATTAGATACTTTTTCGACTCTCTCCTGGCGTTCTTTAATATGTTCCTCTGAAAAATTGCTTGGGTGGTCATTTGTCGGACCTGTGAGAAGTAACCAAAAAATCTCATCGCCATCTGCTTTGTGTTTCAATAATGTTCCTCCACAGCCTAATGTTTCATCATCAGCATGGACGGCAATACACATTACCCTTTTCATATTTTCAAAAATTAAATTTCACGATAGCCCAAGAGCATTTTACTATGATTCCTATAACTATCAGGGTGCTTTTCTTTCCATTGCTTTACAATATCACTATACACAGTTGAATTATGAATTCGCTTTCCTATGAAAAAATTGGAAAGTGTTTTGGAATAATTCATCTTGTATTTTAACAATGAATTCTCCGGGTCATTATTACTTCCACCACCTAAATGGACATATTTACAACCATGAGCTTTTGCTGATTGAATCATAGACCAATACATCAAAGTGTTAACACCTGTTTTGTTATAATCGGTCTTAGATGCACGGAGATAGTTACTATAATAATCTTTAGACACCAAACCAGAATAGCAGGCAATAGGTGTGTTATCTTGATATGCTATAAAAAATTCAATATTATCATTGTGAAACATACGGCGAAAATGGTCTTCATTAAAAAATAAATAAGGAATAGAATTAACATGTACCATATTCTCGTAATAAATTTTGTAAAATGTCTTCACATTTTCTTCTGAATAATGAGCTGGTAGTATTTCAATACTTTTCATCGCCTTACGGATATGTTGGCGAGTAGATTTTTCAAATCCTTGAAAAATCTTTTCTAATGACTGAGATAAATCAATATAAACTGTATTCCTGTCATAAATAATCTGGAAATGATCACTCGCAAGTTCATAATTGTTGATGATTGGATGGAATCGCATAAATTCTGCCACTATATTATGCTGTTGACACCATTCATCAAAACTATGCCATACTTCATTAATGAATGACGTGTTTGACGTATTTGCTATTAATCCATTATAACCGTATGCACCTTGTATGTCGTAATAATCCTTATCGACTGCGTATCCCAATTTGTTGATAGAATTCTTCATAAACGGATATAACGCCACGTTTTCTCCATTTTTTAATACAAAACAACAAGCATCACCATCACCATAGGCCTGGTAGAGATAATAATAGGTAGGTGTAAAATAGACATCTTTACATGATGATGGCAGTAAAGAGAGCAATCTGCTCCATTCATTTGCGTCTTGTAAAGTTAATACTTTTTGCATAATATGAATATCATCGATTATTAGACAAAATCGTCTAATTCATAGATTGTGTCCATTACTAAACTCTCTCCGTCTTCATTGAAAACATGGAAATTGTCATATATATAACGAACCAATCTCTTCATGTGTACATGATTTTTGACTATTGTATGAAAACCTGCAATTTTTTGCATGGTAGTACCATCTTTACCGATTTTGCTTCCCACACGCTTATTTAACGATGAATGAATCACTTCTGGTAGGCTCGTAATTGTGTCAAAACCTTCAATCCGTGAGATTATTCCCTCTTTTCCTAAAATATTCCATTGAAAACAAAGGTCATGAAACATAGGATTGTCACGTTCAATTATTTTATAATCAGCCATTTTCCCTGTTAATGCAAAATGAACTAATTGACTTGCAGAGCTAGAATTATTCTGGTTCTCAGTGTAAAGAAAATGACATCCACCACTAAGTCGGTACCCCATCTCATAGAAGAAGTAGGTGTCACCGTCTGTAAAACCCTGAATGAAAAGCACACCATTTTTCACACCTAAATTCTTTAACATAGCGCGGACTTTCATGTCCATCTTTTTCATATAACTATCTATATACTTTGAAGGGTATATCGCACCATTTGTTACAGCACCTGCACCGGCTACCCTATGAACAACACGGTCGTTCATAGATGACATAGAGATCACCTCGTCTTGAATCGTATATGAAACAGAAAATGAATCCATGTTGATGTATTTCTCAATTACCACCTGTTTCTTCTGAGAGAAGGAAAGAGCATAATTTAAACAATCTTTATATTTATTGGCATCATCACAAGTTACAATTCCTCTTGATCCACTATTATCAACCGGTTTTATTAGGATTTGATTGTCTTTAGAAATAATCTCGGGAGAGAATGTCGCTAAATCATAATCAGGGACAACTGGAACATTGTTCAGCCTACAAAGTTTCTTGAACTCTGATTTATTGAGGGTTTTCTCAAATACAGCACGTGTAGAATAGCATGGCAAACCCGATAGTTCACATATTCTGCAATATTGTAACAAATATGAATCTGTAAATCCAGTTATAACCCCATCAACATGCCTTTCTTTGATTAATTGTGAAATCCTTTCTGGCTTGAAAATCTCCTCATTCCAATACTCATCAGCCACTAATTTTGCTGGAGATCTTTTTGTGTCATACCAATCGGTAACAATAGTATAGACACCCATTTTTTTTGCGGCTTTCACTATTTCTATTGAAAGAGGATTACCTCCTAATATTAGAAGCTTTTTATTTCTTAACTCCATTATTAATCTGTGATTAATGAAACGATTTTAGCCATGTCTTTCTCGTTGTATCTTTGATCAATAACGAGTGATAGTTCCGTTTCTGCTATATTACTCTTATAGTTCTGATCATTTTGAAGATTATTCCAATGTATTGGACAGAATATCTGCCTGTCGAATAGTCTTTTCCGTATCTCATCCCTGTTGCTCAACTTTACAGGGAGAAAGAGAGGAACTTTATCCTTTCTTAGTGGAAGCATGGGATAGATGCCTTTTGCCTCCAATTCATCAGCTAAAAATGAAGCATTTGTTTTCCTTTGTTTTATAACTTGGGCTTCGTCAACTTCTCTGAATAATTTCTCGGCAACAAATGAGATTCCTAATTCCAACTCATCATTAATCAGACTACTTCCAATTCTCGAAATATTCAAATATACGTTATCGTCAAAGAGTATGTCACGCATATTTTTCATTATAGATGCAGCCGCTTTATATTGCCCATATGTGTTGGGGGTCTTGACAACTGGTAATTTGTGGTTTGTTTTCACTATTCCACCATCTGGAATCGGAAAAGTCTTTCGAAGGCTTGTATATTTAAAGTCTGCTCCCTTCAATTCTTTTTTGAACTCAAAATACGCCATGACGTCATCTTCAATAATAATAGCATTTGAGTCCACTTTCCTTACAAAATTTATTTGATCTGTCAAATCTTGTAAACCAAAATAATTCACAAGAAGGACTACAGACGAATTGGAATATAATTTGAGGAATTCATTTTGTTCAATTTGTAATGATTCATCTAATGGATAAAAGGAATAAGATAATCCATTTTTTTCAATCGGAACTAACACCGAGTCGCATATATAATTGGGAAGAAGTATCTTTGTAACATTGGAATTATTGTGTAAATAATCCAAAATATAATATAAGGCACTTCTTCCAGAAGAATAATAAAAACATGAGCTGTCTTCCGTTATATTTCCTCTTCTTATCATGGATTCGTTTGCTTCCATGACAGTTTGAAGCGAAATGGGGAACTCACCACCTATCATTTATTCAACTTTACACTACTGGGAATGTTCACAACCCTGTCAGCAAACCAGATGGTGTTTTCAAGTCCATCGGTTTCGCAATGCTCAAACATGGGTAGGCGATTCATCAGTTCCCAAATTGGACGTGTCATCACACCGTTATCATTAGTGTATTGCAGGAATTCGAATTGTTCCTCTTTGTCCTTGAGAATGACAGCATTGAGCCAATAATTGCTACGGGTGCCTTTAGGTTCAATGAAGAAATCTATTCCATCAACATTGTCGAAAAAATCTTGGTATGCCTTTGCTGTTGCCCGCTTGTTAGCTACATATTCCTCTATGTGCTCCAATTGAGCACATCCTAAAGCCGCATTGATGTTAGGCATGCGATAATTGTACCCTATATGGTCATGACGGAATTCCCAGCGATGGGGAATTTTGGCCTGAGTAGTGAGATGCTTGGCAAAAGCTCCTAATTCCTCGTCGTTGAATAGCATCATGCCGCCACCACCGGTGGTAATGGTCTTGTTCCCGTTGAAACTTAATGCCCCAACTTTGCCGAAAGTACCAGTGTGCTTACCTTTATAGAGGCTTCCAATACTCTCTGCTGCATCTTCAATCATCTCAAGATGGTACTCTTCACATACTTCCAACATCTCATCAAGATGAATCGGATGTCCAAATGTGTGCATGGGCACACATGCTTTTACTCTACGTCCTGTCCGTTTGTTGTAACTATGGCCATCACGTATCTCAACATTCTTGCAGAGCCATTCTCTCACAGCAAAAGGAGACAAACCCATGGTGTCTTTGTCAACATCAATGAAAACGGGGTGGGCACCGATATAACTGAGGGCATTGCAGGTGGCGATGAAAGTAAGTGCCTGTGTGATAACTTCGTCATCCCTTTCAACTCCAGCAAGTATTAACGACATATGAAGGGCATTGGTACCACTGACACATACAACAGCTTTCTTTGCTCCAGTATAGTTGGCAATGTCGTTCTCAAATCTGTCAACAAACTTACCAACACTCGAGACGAAGGTGGTTTCTATACATTCATTGAGATATTTTTTCTCATTTCCTATAAACACCGGAACAGACAAGGGTATAAAATCACCACCCCCATACCATTCTCGAATAAAATCAGTTGTTTCTCTGAATTCCATAATTACATTTTCTGATCCAGATTTTTCCCTTTCTCCTCATGATTGAAATTGGGCAAATATTCACACAGTATCTTTACTATGTCGGCTTTATTATAGTCTTTATGATTGAATGTTGTCTCGAGTGACGTAAATAGACGGTCAATATCTTCCAATGGACGCTTTGGAACATCCTCAATCACCCCTAATGAGGAAAAACGTTCCATGTTGATGTGCTCACCGGTTACATAGAATTCCTCATAACTCTTCTCACCCGTGGTGTCGCTCTTGGAATAGACCACGGCAATGGTGTTGTCATCATGATGGTCGGCGGCATATTGCTTGGCTTCGGCGTCAGTGGAAAACTCCCGCTTTTCATAGCCCATTTCGCGGATGAAATCATCGCAGATGCTGGAGAATGTTTTCATTTGGTCTTCATCCAGTTTGGGGAAGAAAATCTCACCGCTCTTGCCTAATACACAAGCCAGCATGCATATTTGGCCACTCTCTTCTGGCGATACGAAATAACGTTTGACATCAGTTGGAGCCACTAATGGTTGGTGTTTCATCAGGCGGTCGAGCCAGCTCAGTGGAAGAGAACCGTTGCTGAATGCCACATTGGCAAAACGGGCGGTGGTGACAGGGAATCTGTCGGAATAGGCCATGATCAGATCTTCCATCACACGCTTGCTTGCACCCATGATATTCACAGGATTGGCAGCCTTATCGGTCGATACACAGAAGAAATGTTTGGGTGGAATCTCTGAAAGTAACTCAAGCAGGTGTCGTGCTTTTATGTCGTTGTTCTCTATTAGGGCTTGTACGGAATACTTGTCTTTTTCGCTACGTACGTGTTTGTGGGCAGAGAAATTGGCGACAATATCAAAACCTCCATTCTCGCGGAAGATTCGTTCGAAAATAGGATCTGCAAAATTCAGTGTGTAGGTGCGATAGTCATCGGGAACATACATGCCGAGGGTGGAACGGAGATCACGGGTGAGTTCGACAAGCCCGTTTTCACTCAGGTCCACCACCATCAACTGCTGTGGGCGGAAGGGCAGTACAGCTTTAATAAACTGACTGCCGATGGAACCGGCACCGCCTATGACCAGAATACGCTTGTTTTCAATCTCAGCAAGTATCTGCTCAGAGTTGACCGCAATATCATTGGCGAACAGACTTTCTGAACGTCCAGTGATATGTTGTGAGATAAAATCGTATAAGTTGAACATAATCATTTGATTTTGATGATTCCTGCCCAATTACAATGAGCAATTCTCATTCATCTATACACAATTATTTTCCTCGTGCCGCATGGCACAAGTGATAGTATACTTAGAAAAAGCATCAGGGATAAAAAGGTTTACCACTTTAAAGACATATTTCATGAAAGAAATTCGCTTGCAGTCCCTGTTATCCGTCCAGAATGCGGTGCAAAGTTAAACATTTTTTTTCAAATATTCTTCTTTTAAATATTAAAATTAATTTTCAAACTTTTCACCCGTTCTGTTTTTATAATTATTGAGCCCACTTTCTAAAGTGGACTCATCAATTAAAACAGGCATGTTAGGAACTTGCGAAACTTGAATAACGTGATTCTCACAGCTCATCAGAAAGCAATCGTAGGCCTCAGTTGAGTGGTGATAGAGTAGTGCATGTGAAACAACCGATACTCAAATGAATAATTTTCATTTCACTCCTCTTCCCACAATCCTTTGTTGGTAAATGAGCCGGGGTCTCCGCCTCCATCGCCTTCTCCTTTGGTGATGGGGACTACATTCTCACCTTGTGGACTCATCATCGTCAATGAGCCTGCAAGGATGTGGAAGGGCTCGGTGTGGGTGATGTCTGTTTCGGGTCTGATATAGGTCTTTTTCATCTTCTTTTCTCCTTTTTATTTTACAATAAATTTGTGGCCATTGGTGATGTAAAGGCCCTTTGGCAAATCGTTGGGGCTGTTGCCAACATATTGGCCATGAATGGAATATATGTTTCCTGAGGCTTCGATGCCCTGTATCTCCGACAGCTGTATCCGGTCTGTCACACCTTGGTCTTCTGTGGATAGAGAGATGTTGGAGGAGCTTGCCTGTGAGGGTAGGGTGAAATATGCCCGGAAGGCTTTCATCGGACTGTCGGTGTTGGGCCAGTAAAATTTGTTGTTGGCTCCGATGAAGATGATACTCTTATTGCCTTTTTCCAATACCGTCGGAACGTAGATTCCCTGGTAGGTATAAGTGTTGTCGCTTCTGTCTGTTTTTTCGACTGTCGTTGGTGCGCTGCTGCTGATCGTCACACCATCGATGCTTACAGTTTCACCGGATGATATGCTTTTTGTGGGATATATAATATAAGGTGTACCTGCGACGGAATTGCCGCTGACTTCCTGAAACTGAAGTTGTGTCCCTCCATTTTCAGTACTGACACTACTGAATTCCTGCAAATGATAGCCCTCGCCAAAAACAGTTGTCATCTGGTCTGTCGTCATACTGAATGGCAGACAAATGGCATTCCACATGTCCTCGGTGACGGAGCGCTTCAGGGCCACATTGACAACCTTGTTGCCGTTTGAAGAAATAGTAGTGTTGTTATCTGCACTGTTTTCATCAAGTGTAATGGTGGTTGGCGTGTCGTCTATCTCAAATTTGATTATTATATTGTCAAGTTTTGCCTCTTGTCCATTCGAAAGATTAATTATTTGAAAAAATCCATAATTGTTGTTATTATTTATAGATTGGCTATCATATGGTTTTGTTCTGTTGCCGTAATATACATAAACAGAACTTATACCTGAGTATATGTAATAAGATACTTTTTCAGTGATTTTCCCCAGATTCGTTTTGTTGTATATACATCCGTTTCCTTTATTAAAACATATGAAAGACGAGTTTTCGTATTTTACATTGTAATAGCCCAATGTGACTTCAAAAGTTTTTGGATTATTTGGGTCAGATGGATCAACTTCTGTGGCCGTTGTCGTAACCTCATGTTCGGTGTTGTCATAGTAGCCTACAAAATCACTTGCATTGATACTCAGTTGGTATTTAGTCTTTCCATTCGACGCAAGCGCAAAAACAACAAGAAAGATAAATGAAGTGGATAGTATCCTCAATGTCCTCATATCTATCATATTTTCTAAATTTTAATCGGATTAGTTGTCTATTGATGAAGATCTTAATCACTTCCATTATGTATGGAGAAGTTAAAACGCCGCAAAATTAATCATTTTGTTTGAATATTGGAGCATTTCCTTCAGAAAATGCCCGAAAAAATGTATTTTCGGGCAAAATCGTTGATATGACGGGGAATTCTATTTCATTCCCTCCTTTCCAGTGCCTGGCTGGTCTTTTCCACCATCGGCTTGACGGTCAGGGTGGCGGTGGCGCGGATGTCGCTGACATTGGAGCCTATACAGAAGGTGTATTTTCCGGCGTCCACCACCCAGGCGCTCTGCGACTCATCGTAGGATGCCAGGTCGCGGCGCTGAAGTGTCATACGGAGGGTCTGGCTCTCTCCGGGGCGTAATTCATGGGTCTTGCTGAAGGCCTTCAGTTCCTTGGCAGGTTTGTCGAGCTTGCCCTTGGGGGCGGCGACATACACCTGTGCCACTTCCTTCCCGGAGAACTTGCCGGTATTCTTCACGACGACGCTGACCTCTATTTGCTCTCCTTTCTGAATCACCGTGGGCTTGCTGTACTCGAAGGTGGTGTAGCTGAGACCATAGCCAAAGGGATAGGCCACCTCGCGGCTGTAGGTGTCGAAATAGCGATAGCCGACATAGATGCCCTCATCGTGGTTGGTATAGTTGATGCCCGGGAGGGGGATGCCGTTGGATCTTGCCGAATTGATGGTGAGGGGATCGAGAGTGCCCGGGTAATTCTTCGTCGAGGGATGGTCGGTGGCGGAGACGGGCCAGGTCATGGTCAGACGGCCGGAGGGATTGACCTTGCCGGTCAGTATGTCGGCCACGGAATTGCCGCCTTCCTCGCCGGGCTGCCAGGCGCAGATGATGGCGTCGGGGTATCCGCTCCAGGAGGACGTCTCAATCACTGAGCCGGAGTTGATGATCACCACCACGGGCTTGCCTGAGGCGTGGAAGGCGTTGCAGACGTCGAAGATCATCTGGCGCTCCCCGGTGGTGAGGTTGAACTCGCCTTCCAGCTCACGGTCCACTCCCTCACCGGCCTGGCGACCTATGGTGACGATGGCGGCGTCGGCTTCTTTCTCCTCTTTCTCAAGACAGACTGCGCTGATGGCTATCTCAGGATATTTCTGCTGACCGAATTGCTCCATCTGATACCATTTGGAGGGATGGCGGTCGGCCTGGAATCTCACCCGGGCGAAGTCGATGTATTTGCGATAAATCTCGGTCAGGGTCGCCGTGGAGCTGATGCCGACATTCTTCAGACCTTCCGACATGTCGACGACATAGGGCGTGTGGACGCAGCCGGAGCCGGTGCCGCCTGACAGGAAATCATAGGAGTTGACACCAAAGAGGGCCACGGTCTTGATGGTCTTCTCTCCCGCGTTCCATGGCAGGGTGCCATTGTTCTTCAGCAGCACGATGCCCTCGCAGGCACTCTGGCGGGTGATGGCGGCGTGGGCCTTCAGGTCGGGGCGGTTGGTGTACGGATATTGTTTGAAGCTCGGGGTCTTCACGATATACTCAAGCATGCGACGGACATTGCGGTCGACGTCGGCCATCGACAGCTCGCCGGATTTCACGCCCGCCACAATCTCGTCAATCTGGTATTGCTGGCCGGGCTCCATCAGGTCGTTGCCGGCTTTCACCTCGTCGATGGTGCGGAGGCCTTTGCGGATGCCGATCCAGTCGGTCATCACGATGCCCTGGAAACCCCAGTCGTCGCGGAGGATCTTTGTCAGCAGGTCGTGATTGCCCATCGAGAAGGTGCCGTTCACCCTGTTGTAGGATGCCATGAAGGTCCACGGCTGACTCTCACGGACGGCTATCTCAAAACCTTTGAGGTAAAGCTCGCGGGCGGCGCGCGGGGAGACGCGCTCGTCGACACTGGTGCGCTCGGTCTCTTGTGAGTTGACCGCATAGTGCTTGGCGCTGACGCCCACGCCCTCGCTCTGCACACCGTTGATGTAGGCGGCGGCTATCTTGCCTGTCAGCAGGGGATCTTCG
>FLNZ01004448.1_pt1 | contig 22216 bp, 26 predicted proteins | sample 1140391 | NCBI WGS metagenome assembly FLNZ01 (sample SAMEA3878171, study PRJEB12797) | bioreactor metagenome | biome: Moose rumen | place: Sweden | collected 2011-10
AACGATAGCCGTGGGGACAGGTGCCTGAGTCATAGCAGCCTTCATACCTAAGTACCTGTCCCCGTGACTATGGTGGTGGATTATACCCCGTCTGCAAATTAACCAGTGACATGGGCGGAAATGAAAGCCAGTTTGAGCCGACAGCTCGAAGAGGAAAGTATTATTCAAAACACGGAAACTGAGAGGTTGCCGGGGATTTCTCCTTGTTTCGTGTCGTGAGTTCAAGAAGGCAGTAGCTGCCCATCATCGCCAGTTCTCGGTACTGGTCACACTGCGCCATCCACTCTATAGTGTCGGTTCCAGCTGGTCTATAGTCCTGCACTATAAGGGCGGCCTCCACTGCCAGGCTCTGCAGTCTCTCCAGGTCTCGGTCGGTCATCTTGTGGTAAATCATAGTCTCGGGTTTCTTTGAGAGGTGGGCGAAGGTTCGCCCACCTCGGGGTTAATTACTCGTTAAAACTCTCTTGCCATCGTTGCACGGGTCTAGGGATATAGGACCACTGCAAAATAACTGCATCCTTGAAGACTGCCTTCAGCTCCACTCCGTTAGCGTACTCCCATCCTCGGCGCAGATGGTATTGCAGTACGAGAGTACTGCGGTAGCCGTTGTCCTCGATGACTGCGATTACTTCGTGGCTTGTCTCGATGCCTAGATGTGTCAGACTGCACTCGGGCAGCTTGCTGCCATCCTTCCACTCAAAATCATTGATTTGTACCATAGTTGAAAAGGGTTTCTTTGTAAGGTGGGGATCTTCTCCCCACCTCGTTAGACAATATTGTTACTTGCTCTCGGTGTTTGGTTCGGTGTTCGCTTTCTTGGCGGTGCGCTTGCGTGCGCCTTTCTTCTTGGGTGCGCTCTCGGCTTGTGCCGGTGCGCTCTCTTGGGCGGTGCTCTCCACCGGTGCGGTGGCGGGTTCGGTGCTCTCGGGCTTGCTTGCCTTCACGTCTGCCATCGGCTTGCCATAGACTCCCTTAGGGATAATGGCATTGTGACGTGAGCGCAGGATGAAGGCGTAACGCAACGCCTTGAGGGGGTTGGCGAAGTAAAACTCCTCGCTCTTGTTGTTGTTCTCACTGCGGTAAACGTGCCAAAACATGCCGCTCTTTAACTCTCTCTTAGATGCTAAAACTAAATTTGCCATAGTAGTAAAAATTAGAAGTGAATAAATATGTGAATTGAAAATTTATACTTTATAGATGTTGATGTAACTAACTTGGATGCCCATCTCAAAGGCGATGCGCATTGCTCGCTTGCCTCGCTCTCGGTGCGTGCCTCAACCTCAAAGGTGCAAACCTCGTTGTCAAAGTCCACCAAGTCGGCAGAAAAATCGTGCAAGTCTTGAGCATCGTCAAGCTCGCTTGAACAATGCCAAGGCGCAGCCGATTTTATGCAATAATTATTGTATGCGGTAGAGCGGTAATCTTTTTTCGATGCTGTGCTCGCAGCTGACTCTGGTGATACAAAGAATGGTATGTTTACTGATGTTCTCATAACTGAAAAATTTTATTGAAGTGAATAAATGTGCAAGCTGAGAGCAGAACCATGCTTGCATGAGTTGAGGCGCAGCCATTTTTATCCAATAATCATTGTCTACGTATGTCGCGTATAATCTTTTTTCGGTGCAATATCAGTTTGGCGAGGGAAGCGACCTTTAGACAAGGCTTGACCGAAAAAATCCACCCCTCGGGGCAGGCAAAATTTCGGGCGCAGAACTAAATTTTGTGGATTATTTTCAGGTCAACCCGACCTGGGCCTTGTCGGGAGCGGCTCGCACTAACTTTGTGCCGGAAAACAGTTATACATCAGCGACAGCAGTACGGCAATGATAACTTCAAGGAAATTGTTATGGGAACATCACATAGAATTCTTAAGCAGAGACAGCGGAGAGCCCAGCAAAAACAATGAATAGTGAGCGATACGCCCACTATACCTATTAAAATCATTACTTTTCATCAATCACCAGCCTAAAAACTTGCAATTCTTAACTACAATCCCTAATTTTGCACTGTACAGATATAGAAGTTATCATGAAGCGTTATTTAGGACTTAAAATTTTGTTAATTGTTCAGTTGGCTTTACTGGCAATCGGATGTGGGTATTCCCTTTTTTCGTCAGATGTCTCTCCCATAGGATTGTTTATTTTTTGTGTTCCTTTATGGATACTCTCTTTCATATGTTTGATTTTTTTAATTTTTTTTACAGTAAAAAAGAGACTTCGCTCGCTAATGCTTGCAACAATTATCTTTAACGTTTTAATCTTAATATTGTTTGCAATCGGCTTTATGCTTGGTGGTCGCAAAGGATACAGCGAATACATGAATCGTGCAACGTATGACACAATTCCATATCGCATGATTCCAGAGAGATTTGTTGCCGACAACTCTTCGGCAATCGATGATGTCTTTGTAATTCATGAATGTAAATATAGACGCAAGAGCCTATTTAGTGATGAGTTTATAAAATTGGAGAATAGTGGTCCTTACGATTGGAATGATTTTTATTCTTTGTACATAGAGCAAGCCCCCCTTGAGGTACCAATGCCTACAGCATATGAAGAAGACAGTGGTGTTCCAGATTTGTCAGATTTATATATGGCTATACTCAATGTCCCTAGTGATAGTGTGATGTGTCAGGGGAGTTGTTATGAGCGTGTTCAATTTGATTATGTAAATGGTGCTATTCCTAGCGACACAATAAAATTATTGATTAAACAAGATAATAAAAGCGATACAATTATACTGATAAAACGATGAATTGAGTTTCGTTTGAAATATTTTGATGGTATCTTCAACGATATTTTTCAATAACGATTACAGTTTTTTATCGAGATATTTTTCAGTTTTTTATGCTTTAACAAAGGAATTCCCCGAAGCGAAGTCGTTTCGGGGAAGTCTTTTATTAATGCGTTTTTTGTTTAAGCAATGCATTTTTTTGAGATTTATAGGTTGTATGCTTCAGCAAGATTCGAGTAGAAGTTGATTAATGAATTTCTGAGCTACATATCGACGTATGGTATCTCTCCCTCACGCAGTAGGCGCATGCATTCCGAGAGGTATTCTGGTGGCGAGGTTTTAAAGCTCGCCAGCCAATAGGCACTTGTTCCACGAGGTGATAGAGTGTGGGTATGACCATAAAGTCTGCTCCACACATAGAACATCGGAACCTTTAATATTTTCATAATGAGTGCAAATATACAAAATATTCCATTTATAAAAATCGTATCCTCATCTCTTTTAAAATTTCTTGTATTTTAACCATTCTTCTTTGATGTCATCATTGTGGTTCCCGATAAAGAATTCAGCTTACAATTCTTCTCTGAACAGCACTCAATTTCCGCATACAATGCCATCGTATGTAATGATCGGCTCGAAGATGCCGCTATACACGATTAAATCTTAACTCCATAATTATGCGATTTTTTACGCAAAAATATGGAGTTGTGTCATTTATCTAAAAAGGTATTCTTTATTCTAATAAACTAAAGAGATATTTACCTTGCGGATTTTCTCCAGCATCGAGCTGTTCCAATCACTTGAGCCAGGGAGTTGGTAGCGGCAGTTGCCCTTAGCATCGGGTGTGAAAATCGTTTCGGCTTGCGAAGTGAGACTGACTGTGCCACGCTGCGATAACGAGAACTCCTCGTCGCCCTCAACTGCATTGATGACAGCCATAGGGTCCCACATCATTTGCCCAGTGTTGCAGTTGCACTGCGTGTAGACCTGCTTAATTGGGTGAATGTCAGTCCAACTAACATCGGCGACAACCTGCTCGGGTTTATACTCGATGCCTTGCCCCACTTCCATGGGCGAAAATATCATATCTACATCTTTCGGCCATAGGCGGAAGAATTCTTGGGCAAAAGTGATGCCCTGAGCGAAGTTGAAATCAGGCTCAACCGATTCGCCGAAGACTCCCCCCATGATGTAGAGGCATTTGACTTTCTTTCGCACTAGCTCTACACCATTGAGCGGTGAATATTCATCGGCCGAAGAAGCCAAAAGCTGCGATAGCGCGGTGACAAAGCCGATAGAGCAGATGCTGACTGAATGGTCGGGCTGCGCGGCGAGCAAGCGACGGTAAAGTTGCCATCCATCAGGCAGAGTGTTATAGTCGCTAACTGAACGGCGGAACATCGGCGTGCCGTCACTGCCCGTATAGAAAGGTAGCGCACTGTAATCAATCCAAACTTGCGGCGAGGCAATACCATTGCGCACTAGTCCGATGGGCACTTCGGGGTGACCGAAGTATGTGTTCATCACATCGGCAATGGCAGCGCAATGTTCGCCCATGCGGTCAACCACCACGCCAAGAAACTTGCATTTCCCCTCATTATGGTAGTAGTATAGCATTTCTAGGGCAAACAGGTCATCGGTCGATGAGCCGATGTCTGTGTCAAGAATAACAAGCGGAGTGCCGTCATAGTTTTGCTTTGAAGGCTCGTCGTTGCCATTACACGAAGCCATCTCGATGGAGCAAAGCAGTAAGATAGCTGCAAATACTAAAAGTTTTATGTATTTCATATTATTTATTATTTACATGTATTTTCAGGATATTTCATACATTTCAGCAAGTTCCGAATAGAAGTTGAAGAGCGAGTTTCTGAGCTACATATCAACGTATGGTATCTCTCCCTCATGACACACCTGTAAAATTGGAGCCTGCAACGCTTCTTCTATTGCCACAACAGTATCAATAGTGAAATTGTGTGTGCCACGCATCCATTTGCTTATCTCCGCCTCGCTCTTGCCAAGCATGATCGCTAGGTCTTTTTGCCGCAGGTTTCGCACCACAAGTATCTCGTGGATGCGGTCAACAATCTGAAATGAGAGTGCAACGCGTTCTTTCACTTCGGGGTTGACGTGTCGGCGGCGTTCCTCAATTACTTTACTCCGTTTCATCTCTGCTAAAGTTTAAATTCCCAACAATTTCTGTATCCACTAAAACTATTGTACCGTCTTTAATCCTCGATGAAATAAAACGGCTAGTATCAATCAATAGTTTGACATAGGGAGCGAGTTGTTCGCTTTCTTCCCAGGTAGGGGCATCTTTCACACCACCATTACCGAACACCAAAATCTTGTCGGACAATCGTAAGCAATACAATCTCACTTTATTGCCAACGTCAATCGGTATTACGCCAACGCCGTCACCATAATGGCCTTCGGGACGAAAATACCGCTCCAACGCACCTCGCTCGGCAATGATGTCGAGCCAAGATATGACTACATCAATATCTTCGTAATATTCACTTCCAACAGGGAATTCCTCGAAAAAACGCTCTAATTCAGAAAGTTCCTCGCCCTCCAAATGAATGCTGTAGAAATTCACATTAGATATTCTTCAACTAAATCTATGTAATAATGCTGTCTCATTCTTAACTTATAAGTTATCTCGGTGCAAAGATAAGTCATAGAATTAAATACACCAAATAAATTAACTTAAAAATTAAGTTTTGCAGAAATATTCTTCACTTTCGTTGTTTTTTGGAGATTTATTATTCATCAGCCGTTGGTAACTGTCCTGCGCTTGCTTGATGCCTAAAAGAAGTAAGGAGCTATTCTATGGCTTTTTGGAAACGGCAAAGTAATAAGAAGCAAACACTTTCCTCTGAAGAAAAACATTTCTCATCTCGATAGGCTCATATATTGAGATTTTTGTCTATTTTTGCATCTTAAAATTGATTGCTTTGCTCGACAAGATAAAAAAACTGATTGATTATTGTTTGGATAAGTACGCGTGGTTGCTGTCGCTCGTGCTTAGAATCAATGTAGTGCGTCTCAACAAAGAAAGATACACGCGCAAGGTGGTGCATCGCTTCTGTCGTGACAACGAGGATGAGATGTGCCGCAAGGCTCTGGAGACATCATTGTCGAGCGTTCTTACCGACAAGCAGAAGAAGAAGCAGTATAAGTCGATAAAATGGGCTTTTGGCTCGATGGTGTTTTTGATGTCGTTCATCACCTGTTTTCCCGAGAGCATCATGGGGATTGTGATAGGCTGCGTAATTGACATCGCATTCTTCCAAGCGTGTCTCTACATGGCTATGCAGCGCATCCTTCTGCTATATGGCACGCCTGACGACGAACACTCCGATGAGACCAAGACTGTGCAGAAGGTCGTGGCAATAGAGAGCTCAGGGCTAATGCTTGGCAAGTACCCACTGTTACAGAAGATGAAGAGCGCAGTGGGATGGCTGGTGCGGCAGCTGGTGAAACGCATTGGTCCCAAGTATATGGCCAAGGCGTCAAGAACCGTCTTTATCGTGTTACGCCGCCAGGCAATCAAGTGGTTCTCGATTGTCATTGCCAAGGAGGAGGTTGACATGCTCTTCAGCCTGATTGTTCCTGTGACTTGCGCCTTGATTGCCGGAATCGTGTCGGTGATTATTTTCATTCCCATGTGCAGCAAACTGAGAAAACACCTAATGAAGCAAACCTAGAACCGCAGGCCCACTCCACCTTAGAGGGGGAGCTGCTAACGCAATGATTATCAAGCAACAAATTCGTTGAACTCACGTTAATCTAAGCGGTTGAGATACGCAAAGGTAACTCAACCGCTTTGGCTCTAAAAAGACGCTGAGTTATTCTATGACTTTCTGGAAACGGAACATGCCGTCGCCATCATCATCCATATTGTCATGGTCGTTTGGGTCTGGGTGATAACTGTTGAAAAACTCAACAATATGGAAGCCGCATCGGTTTACATAAAAGTGAATATTGCGCTTTTCGAAATAAGGGGTGACCGTTTCCCATACCTTGACTTCGGGGTGCAGTTGTTCCACCTGGCACCACGCTTTGTAGCCTATGCCCTTGCTGTGAGCCTTTGGCGACACGAAAAGCAATTCCAGCTCACCCTTGTCGTCAACCACGCTGATCACCACTCCACCTACTTTCTCATTGCCGAGCATAATCCTGTATGCCTCGGCATTTTCGCCATCAATGGAATGTTCGATGGTGTCGCGTGAGATAATCTCGCCTTTTTCCTCGAAGTGATTGTCACGCATGCCGAACTCCTCGGTGGCACCATACTTGAAAGCCTCTTGGTTGTCACGAATAAACTGCTCACGGTCATTAATGGTAAGCGGAACCAACCTTATTTCTGTAACTTTCTTCATTTCTGAGATCTATTTTCGAGACTTCTTTGGCTTAGGGTCAGGAAGAGCCTCGCAAGTCACCTTAGTGAGCATTGCTAAATAATCGTGTTCATCAACATCGGATATGTAGAAGTAGTCTTTTGCACCATAATAAGGAGGGACGAGTTCTACGCTCTTGAGTAACGGTATCACTTGCTCAGTCGGCTTAATAAAGAATCTGTCGTCACAGATAAGTCCAAATAACTTTCCATTGCAGTAAATGCAATAGTCGCCCATCATCTTTCGGGTCGTTATCTCACCTGCACCGCTGCATTGATCGGCGATATATTGAACAAAATCCTTTTTACTTGCCATATTCTTAGTTTTGAGAGTGCAAAGGTAGTGATTTTTCTTCACCTTCACTTACTTTTCGGTGATTTTGAATATTCATTAACCTTTCTTGGCACCGTATAATACAAGAAATCTCATCCAAAAGTGTTTTTCATTTCATTTTTTGTAGTACATTTGCAAAAAAACTACTATTAACCAATAAAATCGCAACATTATGAAAAAATTCTTTCTCATTTTAGCCCTTGCTATGGCAGCGACTCTCACCCTCAATGCCCAAGATGATTGGAAAAACGAGGTGGGCATCTCCTATGGTTTAGGCTCATTCACCGATTTGAGCTCTTCCTATCTTAGTGGAATCTACATTGGCAAGCAAACCAGCTACATCGGAGCCTTCGGCATAGAATATTTCTATCGGCTCAAGTCGGCGTTAGGTGTGGGGCTTGTGGGCACGTATGGCACCTGTAAATGGAGCGACACCGACAACGCCCGCAGTCATTACATCAGCGTGATGCCAGCCGTGAAGTATAACTGGCTGAACCGAGAGCACTTCAGCATGTACTCAAAAATGGCGCTCGGCATAATCTTTGGCATGGACACTGGCAACGACAACAAAAAAACGTCGGTTGCGGTTGGCTGGCAAGCCTCGCTAGTGGGAGCCGAATTCGGCAGTGCGTTCAGGGGCTTCCTCGAGCTGGGCTGCGGCGAGCAAGGCATCCTCGTGGCGGGATTAAGATATAAATTCTGATTCCAGTTCTAAAACTTGAACTGAATAGTAGCAAAAACAACTGATTCCTCTTAAAATCAGTTGTTTCTTATTATTGACCCAGCCTCGTTCACGGTGACAAAGTGGCCATTCAAAATATCCCGTTGTTGCTGGGAATTTTTGTTTTAATGAATATCCTTTTATTCCTCGGAGACTACTACTCTTGTGTAGTCTTCGGTGGCTCCAGTGCCTACATATACCACATGCAGCTTACTGACTGTCAGGGTAATTTCCAAGACGAGCTGCTGGCCGGCATAATTAAGAGTCAATTTGTTGCCTTCCAAGGTCCATTTGAATGGCACGTCGGTAGCCACTTCTCCATTCACGATATGCCTGCGTGAGCCAGTGCGTTCTTTGTTAAAGACAAAATGATATTCATCGGCTTGTGAGCCCGAGGAGTTGGTAATTGCCCATTCGCCCACTAGGTCTTGTTCCATAGCCGACAGCACGTCATTGTCGTCACCACAAGAAGTGAGAACAAAGGGCAGCATGATTGCCAGTAATAAAAGTATCTTTTTCATATTTTATAAGGATTTTGTGATTACGATTTAGCACATTAGGTAGGCGTGGCAGTTGAGAGGGCTTGCTCGCGGAATATTTGGTCTTTTTTCAGTCGCTCATAGGTTTTCTTGCTGGCAGCCTGATGCGACTCTTTCTTGCTGTAGCCCTCGCCGTCGGCGGCAAAGATGCCTCCTAGCAACACGGCGGTGCGGAACACTGGGTTTCCCTGAGCATCATTCATGGTGTCGACGAGTTGGAACTCGATTTGCACCCTGTACTTCTGCGTCCACTCTATGAGTCGCGACTTGTAGTTCTGCTCGGTCTTGACGAGTTCACGTAGGTCGAGATTCTCGGCAATTATCTTCTTCTCTATGAATTGCTTACAGGCCTCATAGCCTCGGTCGAGATATATAGCGCCCACGAGCGCTTCGACGGCGTTGCCGCTGATGTAGGAGTTGTGACTCGACGAGTGTGTCGATGCCCTCACATGCGACTCCAGGCGGAACACTTTGCCAATGCGGTTCAAGCTCTCGCGCTGCACAATCTTGGCGCGCGTGCTGGTGAGAAATCCCTCGTGCTTCTTTGGGTATCGATCGTAGAGGTAAGCGCCCACCACCGCGTCGAGGATAGCGTCGCCCAGGAACTCCAGACGCTCATTGTTGGCCCATCGCCCGTCGGCAGTCTTCACTGGCATGGAGCGGTGTACTAACGCCAACTTATAATACTCAATGTGAAGCGGATAGAACCCTGTTATGCCATGAATAAAAACATAAAGTTCCTTTTCCTTAGCGAAAAGGAACTTTATGACTGATATGATTCTGTCAAACAAGGTCGTGGAGTCTTTAATTAACAGGCAAAACCGCCATAGCACTCCACTGTGATGGTAAATCCTAAAGTGGTTGTTACCTTTTCAAAAAAGTTCAACAAATCAATACTTCTTCACGATAAGGCTGGCGTTGTGACCGCCGAAGCCGAAGGTGTTGGACAATGCCACTTTCACCTCACGGCGCTGAGCCTTGTTGAAAGTGAAGTTGAGGTTGTAGTCGATGTTCTCGTCGTTGTCACCGTCAATGTGGTTGATGGTGGGAGGAACGATATCTTCCTGACAGGCCTTCACGCAGAACAGAGCCTCCATAGCGCCAGTGGCTCCGAGCATGTGACCGGTCATCGACTTGGTGGAGCTGATGTTCAGGTCATAGGCATGCTTGCCAAACACCTCGATTATAGCCTGTGCCTCGCTGAGGTCGCCAATGGGAGTGGATGTGCCGTGCACGTTGATATAGTCAACCTCGTTGGCAGCGATTCCCGCATCCTTCAGGGCGCGCTCCATCACGAGCGATGCGCCAAGGCCCTCGGGATGACTGGCGGTGATGTGATAGGCATCGGCACTCATGCCGCCGCCAATCACCTCAGCATAAATCTTCGCACCGCGTGCCAGAGCGTGCTCCAGCTCCTCAAAGACGAGCGTCACGCCGCCCTCGCCCATCACGAAACCGTCGCGAGAGCCACTAAAGGGACGCGAAGCGGTGGCAGGGTCATCGTTGCGGGTGGAGATGGCTCTCATCGAATTGAAGCCACCCACTCCAGCAGGATATATAGCTGCCTCCGAGCCACCAGTGATGATAGCTGTTGCCTTGCCCAAGCGCACGTAGTTGAAAGCGTCGATAAGGGCGTTGGTCGATGTGGCGCAAGCCGACACGATACCAAAGTTAGGGCCACGCAGCCCCCACTTTATCGAGATGTGGCCGGCAGCGATGTCGGCAATCATCATCGGGATAAAGAATGGGTTGTATTTAGGACCCTTCTCCTCGTTCTTGGCATAGTAGCCAGCCTCTTGCTCAAAGGTGTGAAGGCCGCCGATACCAGAACCATAGATGACTCCTATCTCGTTGCGGTCAACCTTCTCGTCGTCAAGAAGCTTAGAGTCGGCAAGAGCCTGAGTGGCACTTGCTATGGCATAGTGGCAGTATAGGTCCATGCGACGTGCGTCGCGGCGCTCCATATACTCCTCCACATTAAAGTTCTTGACCTCACAGGCAAACTGTGTCTTGAACAATGAGGCATCAAAATGAGTAATAGGTCCTGCACCGCTCACTCCGTCAATGGCGTTCTTCCAAGTGGTTTCTACGTCATTTCCCAGTGGAGTGATGGCACCAAGACCTGTTACCACAACTCTCTTTAATTCCATAAAATAGGATATGAGTTTCTATCAAGCTTTAGCAGCCTCGATGAAAGAAACAGCGTCGCCCACTGTTTGAATCTTCTCGGTTTCTGCATCGGGAATAGTAATGTCAAATTCCTTCTCAAGGTCCATAATGAGCTCTACAGTGTCGAGGCTGTCGGCACCAAGATCCTGTGCAAATGTTGCCTCGGGAGTGACTTGTGACTCACTAACACCTAATCTCTCAACGATAATCGCTGTTACTCTTTCTTGAATTTCTGACATAATTGTATGAATTTTAAATTGTTAAATAAATTATTTCCAAATTTTGCGGTGCAAAGTAAGGCATTATTTTTCAAATAGAAAAGCAAAAAACCAATATTTTGTCCACAAACTCCCATTTTTTGTGCAAAAATAACTTAACGAGGCTTAAAACTAGTAACTTAGAAACACAAAATGACCTTTTTTAACAGTGCGACAGCACATTTCATCGATTTTTCGCGTCTCATTTCTCTGAATATTTATGAGACTTTTCGGTAACAATCATGAGTGTTTTCGCCGAAATGCCACGTCACACTTTTTGACCCAAAACGCTGGTCGCCGCGCTCTCCTGCGCCACCAGTTTTTCACCCGTTTTGTGGCGTTTGACAATGAAAATGCGATAGGGTTTAATCTTGGGTAAAAATTTTTTCTAAAGCATGTCTCTATAGATCTAGAAGTTCTAGAGGTTCTAGAGGTTCTAGAGGTTCTAGATTTTCTAGTTAAGCTATAACCCTTAAACAATCACCTCAAGAAAAGCTCGTTCTCAAGGAGTTCGCTGGCATCGGCGACGCAGCCTTCGCAGGAGCGCAGCACTTGGCCGGTACCAACACCTTTCAGCAGTTTGCACTGTGTGGCGCCGTTGCGAGCCTGGAACTCGGTCATTATCTTGCTCATCACTTTGCGTGAGCGCATCTTGTCACGAGTTGCAAGCCCTACCACTATTGCCGCTCCTGTTAGCGCTCCGCAGGTGCCTTCCATGTTTCCCATGCCGCTACCGAAGGCGTTGCCCATCGCCATCGCAGTCTCCTCGTCTATGCCTGCCAGGTCGGCGTAGGTAGCTATCACTGCCTGAGCGCAGTTACACGTTTTCTTTCTCTCGGCTGCCAGATGTTTTCTTGTTTCCATATATATCGTTTGTTCTTGTAAAAATTTACTACAAAGATAGTGCATTTTGAGCTTCGCTCCAACTTTTTTAGCCGATGATAGTTGCAGATTGCGGGCAAATGCTTACATTTGCAGCGGTTTATGCTACAGATAATTCTCATAATGGCAGCGGGCATAGCCACAGGATGGCTACTGCGCAAGCGCACGTTCACGTTCATCAACGCGCTACTCGTCGTGCTGGTGTGGGCGCTGCTGTTCTTCCTGGGCGTGGAAGCGGGCGAGAACCCTGCGGTCATCAATGGACTCAAGGATCTGGGGCTGGAGGCGGTGCTGCTATCTATTGCCGGCACAGCGGGCAGTATAGCTCTAGCGTGGGCGCTGTGGAAGTTCATCAGGCGCAAGGAAGGAGGCAAGCGATGAAAGGGAGCCTGATTATAGTAGCTTTCTTCGTGGCAGGCATCATCGTGGGTGTCACCCATCTGCTGCCACCCATGAGCAGCCTGGGCAACATCAGCTACATCACGCTGTGCGCCCTTATCTTCCTGGTGGGCTTCATGATTGGCAACGACTCCGAAATCTTCAAGAAATTCCGACGCCTCAACCGCCTATACATGCTGCTGCCGCTCATGACCATCGTGGGCACTCTGGCAGGATGCGCCATCACCACTCTCCTACTCCCCCACCGCTCGCTCAGCGACTGCCTCGCCGTAGGCTCGGGAATGGGATACTACTCGCTCTCGAGCGTGCTCATCACCCAATATAAAGGTGCCGAACTTGGCACTGTGGCGCTGCTGGCGAATATCGTGCGTGAGGTCATCACCCTGCTTGGCGCGCCGCTCATGGTGCGATGGTTCGGCAAATTGGCACCCATCTCGGTGGGCGGCGCCACAACGATGGACACCACGCTCCCCATCCTCACCCGCGCCTGCGGCAAGGACTTCGTTATAGTCTCCATCTTCCACGGCTTCATCGTCGATTTCAGCGTGCCACTGCTCGTCACCTTCTTCGCTAGCTGGTAAGACTAGGAGTGGATAGGAATGACTAGGAGTGGATAGGAGTGGATAGGAGTGGATAGGAATGACTAGGAGTGGATAGGAGTAGTTAAGTTCACATAGATTCTGCATTCAGCATTATGCATTCAGCATTCTGCATTCTGCATTGTGCATTAATTAAGCATTGTGCATTAGAAAAGACATCCCCGCCGGGGTATTGGCGGGGATGTGTTGAAGTGTGGCGTTACTCGCCATCGTCTTCTTGCTCGTTTTGCTTCCTGAGCCGGTTTTCTTTCTTGCTCGAGGAACTGCTTGTGTCTTTCTCTTCGCTAAGGTCAATTTCCTGCTTGTGTCTGTCGATGACCCGGTATTGCAGGTAGGCGAGGTCTTGGTCGGGCAAGATTCGGAATTTACGCCCAAACTCTCTGCGCCATTTCGTGTAGAGGCTGATAAAGCCTTTCTTGAGATAGGCATCGACAAATGGATGGACATACATAATGAAACCTTTCACGCCCAAGTCGTTGACAAGGTAGTCAAGCTTATCCTTGAGGCGGTCGGTGAAAAGCAGCGAAGGCATGATCTCCCCTTTACCTCCACAAGAGGGGCACGTCTCGCTAGTGGCGATATCGAGTGCGGGGCGCACTCGCTGTCGGGTAATCTGCATCAGTCCAAACTTGCTCAGTGGCAAGATGTTGTGTCGTGCCCGGTCTTTCTGCATCACTTCTTTCATGTGGTCGTAGAGAGCTTGACGGTGCTCACTCTTTGCCATGTCGATGAAGTCGATGACTATGATGCCTCCCATGTCGCGGAGCCTGAACTGGCGCGCTATCTCGTCGGCAGCCAGCAGGTTCACGTCGAGAGCGTTGCTCTCCTGGTCGGTAGTCTTGCGTGACCTGTTACCCGAGTTCACATCGATGACGTGCAATGCCTCGGTGCTTTCAATAATTATGTATGCGCCCGAACGGAACGAAACCGTTTTTCCGAACGACGACTTCATCTGCCTCGTGACATTAAACTTGTCGAAGATGGGCATGTCGTCGCTATAGATTTTCACGATGTCGCCACGGTCGGGGGCGATTAGGCTCACGTAGTTGTGAATCTGCTCATAAATCTCAGCATTATTCACGTGGATGCTCTCGAAATCGGGGCTGAAGATGTCGCGTATCAAACTCACTGCCCTGCTGTCCTCCTCATAGAGCAGGCTTGGCGCGGTGCTGTAGTTGATTTTTGCCACACTCTCTTCCCAGCATTTCATGAGCACTCTCAGCTCGCTATTTAGCTCGGCGGCGCGCTTGTTCTCGGCCGAGGTCCTGACGATGATGCCAAAGTTCTTTGGCTTGATGCTCTCCACCAGACGGCGCAGGCGCATCTTCTCGGCGCGGTCCTTAATCTTCTGCGATACCAGTATCTTGTTGTTAAACGGTATCAGCACCAGGAACCTTCCTGTGAAGGTGATTTCGGTCGTCAGGCGGGGACCTTTGGTCGATATCGGTTCTTTTGAGATCTGCACTATCAGTTCCTGGCCCTGGGTGAGCACGTCGGTGACTGAACCATGCTTGTCGATATCGGGCTGCAGTTTCATCTTCGAGAGGTTTACCGGGCGCTTGCCGGCACTCTCTTTCACCTGCTTGACAAACTCGCAATAGCTGCTGAACTGTGAACCCAAATCAAGGTAATGAAGGAAAGCCTCTTTGCCATATCCCACATTGACGAATGCGGCATTCAGGCCTGGCATGAGCTTCTTTACCTTGGCAAAATAGAGGTTACCCACTGCATAGGAAGCGTCGCGCGCCTCCTTCTGTAGCGACATCAGCCTTCCGTCTTCAAGTAAGGCAGTGCTGATGCTTGTGGGCCGAACGTCAACAATCAGTTCACTTTTCATTGTGAATTATTTAGTGTACTCTCTCTTTACCGCCACACATTATTATATATTAATAGGCAGCACTACGAGAGTGAGATCAAGTCCCCTGCAAGGGGATGCTATAAAAAAGAACAAACCAATTAATGTCACCCGTCATGGCACAAAGCACACAAGAGCACCCATTGATTGGCCTGTTCTTCCTATAGACTCATTTAGAAAAATCACTTCTTGTTCTTGTGGCGATTCTTTCTAAGTCTTTTTTTGCGCTTATGTGTAGCCATCTTGTGGCCTTTTCTCTTTTTTCCGCTTGGCATTGTAATTGATGTTTAGGAATTTAACTTCTGTGTCAAGGATTATTTCTTAACTTGCTCCATGAACACCTTAGCAGGCTTGAAAGCTGGGATTTTGTGCTCTGGGATGATGATTGATGTCTTTGCTGAAATGTTGCGGGCAACCTTCTGCGAGCGAGTCTTAACGATGAAGCTGCCGAAACCTCTCAGATAAACGTTCTCACCCTCAGCGAGTGAATCCTTTACGGTCTCCATGAATTTCTCAATTGTCTCCAAAACTGAGGCCTTGTCAATGCCTGTTGATTTAGCGATTTCGCTTACGATATCTGCTTTAGTCATTTTAGTAAAAATTTAAAGTTTATTTTTTAAAATCATTATACTCTCAATTTTTGAGGCCACATAACTTATCCACTTGTCTTCAAATTGTCTTCAAAAACGAGCAAATCGCCTAAAAAACAAGCAAATAAATGATACCCTCATTTTTTGCAAGTGCAAATATCGTACTTTTTTTTTAATTAGAACATATAATTGCACAAAAATTATCGTTTTTTTTAGTTTTTTTCTCATTTTCAGCATTTTTGCCCCCTCTTCTCCAAAAGAAAACAAGGAACAAGGATTAAAAAGCTGTGAACAGGAGATTGAGAAGCCGTGAACAGCGGGCTAGGAATTGAGAAGCATGGCAAGTTCAGTATGTTGCGATGGCATCGCAACAAAAAACTAAAAACTAAAACCTAAAATCTCGCACCTTATAACAAATAACTGAAAACTTTTCACTACTTTTGCACCCAGAAAAATTCACACTTTAATGGAACAAGAACAGAAACTAAAGCTCGAAGAGCAAATCATACTGATGCTCAAGACGGTATTTGACCCAGAGATACCAGTTGACGTCTATAGCCTAGGGCTAGTATATAAGATTGACCTTCAGGATAGTGGCGATGTGGCTATTGACATGACGCTCACCGCCCCCAACTGTCCTATGGCCGACTTCATCTTTGAGGACGTGCGCCAAAAAGTGGAGAGCATCGACGGCATCAACTCATGCACCGTCAACTTGGTGTATGAGCCTGAATGGGACGTGCGCATGATGAACGACGAAGCGAAACTAGAGCTCGGATTTGACCTGGATTAAACCTCTACTCCACATAAGCATGAAAAAAGCCTATTTCCTATCGGACGCACACCTGGGAGCGCGTTATATCACCGACAAGCGTGAGCACGAAGGCCGCTTGGTAGCCTTCCTCGACAGCATCAAGGACGATGCCGCCGAGCTATTCTTGATGGGCGACATCTTGGACTACTGGTATGAATATAAATATGTGGTGCCACGCGGACATGTCAGGTTTCTTGGCAAACTCGCCGAACTCGCCGACGCGGGAGTTAAGATTTATTGGTTTACCGGCAATCACGACGTGTGGCTCTTCGACTACCTCGCCACCGAAATTGGGCTTAAAGTGCTAAAAGGCAACACAATGATGGAAATTATGGGACATCAGTTCCTGCTCTCGCACGGCGATGACGTGGGTTATCAACGACCCATGTACCGCTTCACTCGCTGGTGCTTCTATAACCCCGTGTGCCAGTGGCTATATGCCAGCCTGCATCCGCGTTGGACCTATCCCATCGCCACTGGCTGGTCAACGAAGAACCGCGTCACGCGACCAAAGGATCACGAGGAGAAGTACAAGCAGATAGGCTGCCAGCGTCTCGAGACCTTCTGCAACGAGCACGCCACCGAGCACCCCGAGATGCAGCACTACGTGTTTGGGCATGTCCACATCGCGCACCATGCCACCCTCAACGGCAACCGCACCATGACCATCCTCGGCGACTGGATAAGCCAGTACACCTATGCCACCTTCGATGGCAATGAAATCACCCTGCACAAATTTGATGTTTTATAACATATTTTTGTATCCCTCTGATTTCCATGCCATTCCATCGACGCAAAAAAAATTCTTATCAAAAAGTATGGCTTATTCAAAAATTATGCATAACTTTGCAGCGCAAAAACACAAGGTCATTGAAGAATTTTTGATACTTTCCATTTTTTTCATGTCCAGAAACATAGTCTGGATTTTTTTGGAAAGGCAACCGCAATCGTTTGCATCAACTTTTATTTAAGCTGCTGCAACAGCGGATGCAACAAGCTTTCTTTCAATTGGATTGCATAACTAACAAAACTTTCTAATTTGAAACAAATGCAGAAATCTAAATAAGAAAAAACTTTGAAAGCATAACTTTGCATTTAGAATAAACCTCAAAACATTCTTTTATTACCTTACACACAAATTATTACCTATTGAATGCTTGGCAAGGATCATTTGACGAAAATAATCCTTGCCAAATTGTTTTTTTTATAAGTGAGAGTTGAGAAAAACTAATAATTGCGCATCACGCGTGCATCGACCTAAGGGTCTTGATTCCCAAGGGTATGGCGAGGAGGAAGGAGGCGGTGTCGGCTACAGCTTGGGCAATTTCCACGCCTAGAAAACCTAGCAGCCAGTTGCCCAAGAACAATGCGGGGATAAGGAAGATGCCCTGACGAGCCATAGCGATGATGACGGCAGGCACGGTGCGGCGAATGTTCTGCAAGTACATATTCACCATCACCACAAATCCCGTCAAGGGAAACGACAGGCACTGATATCGCAGCACCTCGGCACCTATGCGGCTCACCTCGGGGTCACTCTCCACAAATAGCGATACCAGTTCCTTGGCGAAGACAAAACCCGCCACGGCTAGCACAGTACAGTAGATGGTCGAGACCTTGCAGCTGTGGATGAAGGCGGCGCGCACGCGGTCAAACTTCCCAGCGCCATAGTTAAAGCCGCACACAGGCTGGAACCCCTGTCCGTAGCCTATCATCGCCGCGCTGGCAAGCATGGTGATGCGGCTCACCACCGAGAAACTGGCAATCGCCGAGTCGCCATAGAGTCCCGCCACATGGTTGAGAATAAGGGCTGCGATGCCCATCATCGACTGACGAGCCAGCGACGGCAATCCACCAGCGGCGATGTCACGGTAACGCTGCATCGATGGCTTGAACTGTGAGAGTCTGATAGTCACTCCTCCCCTCTTCCCTGAGAGCATTAGCATGAGAGTGAAACTCACCACCTGCGACAGAGCGGTTGCCATGCCCGCACCTTTCACGCCAAGCCCCAGTCCGAAGATAAAAATGGGGTCGAGCGCCACGTTCAGCACCGCGCCAGTCATGATGCCGAGCATCGAGAGCATGGCGTTGCCCTGATGACGCATCAGGTTGTTGAGCGTGAAGCAGCTCATGATAAACGGAGTGCCAAGCAGGATAAACGTGAAATAGTCGCAGGCGTAGGGCAAAATAGTCTCGGTGGAGCCAAAGAACCGAAGCACAGGCTGCATGAAGACAAAGCCAATAACAGCTATAATAGCTCCCGTGAGCCAGGTAGATACCAGTCCCACCGATGCCATCACGCCCGCATTATGGCTGTCCTCATGCCCCAAAGCTCGCGAGATGTAGTTGCCAGCACCTTGTCCGAAAAAGAACGCGATGCTCTGCACTATCGACATATAGGAGAACACGATGCCCAGTGCCGCCACGCTCTGAGTGTTGATTTGTCCCACGAAGAATGTGTCGACGAGATTATAGATGCCCGTCACGAGCATACTCACCATCGCCGGCACAGCAAGCCCCGTGACCAGCCGTCCCACAGGTTCGGTGGTCAACTTCACAAATTTCTCGTGCTGGGCTGGACTATTGTTGTGTTGCTGCATCGTCGTTAATTGTGCCTTATGAATTGTGCATTATGCATTCTTTCAGCCTTGTCCTTGGCTCTTGGGGAAATTCCACTTGTGACCAAAGACATGGAATGAACGCACATATCGCACCCCTTTGTTGCTCCACAGTGCCACTTCGCCATCTTCAATCTTTATTTGGTTTATTTCGGCTGCATCAACACCATGAGGCAGCATCAAGATACCACGCACCCGACCATTCTGGTCGCATATTTGAATACCGGCATTAGTCACCACCCACAAGTCGCCGGCAGCGTCAAACTCCATCGCACTGATCGTCAATTGAGAGTTGTCATAACTGTGAAGCCAATAGAAAGGTTGAGCACATTGCTCTCCTGCATCACTAATAACACTCTGCCACAAGCAATTGGTTCCATCGTGAACAAATGCTTTAAGTTTTCCACTTGGGTAGATTGCCTCAGGCAATCCCGGTACGCTCTGAAATGGTTCCTGTCGCCACTCGCTACCCTCCACGAGCAACGTGTCGAGCAGGTTGTTCTGCGTCTTGCCACACTTAGGCACTTCCCATCCCTGCCACATCCATTCCATTACCTCTGGGAAAATCTCGCTGGCGCGCTTCACGCCGTGATTACAGTCGCTCCAGTCGTAACGGGCATCGTAGCCGGCAAAGTCGAGCGCCGAGGCAAGCATGCGGTTGCCCTCGTACCAATGGCCGAAGAGCGGGTTCCACACGTCGTTGGTACCATCTTGCAAGAAGATTCGCAGCGGCCGCGGCTCACTCTTGCGGACTATAGCCTGCAGGTCGTTGCCGCCACGCATCGCCACAAAAGTCCCCACGCCGCTGAAGACATGGTTGAACAAGTCTGGCCTGTGCCAAGCCGCCATGAACGCCGCTATGCCGCCACTGCTCAAGCCAAAAATTATGCCGTCTTGACGCAGCAATCTAATGCGCACCCCTTTGGCAGTTTTCAACCTCTCAACAGCGGGCAGCACTTCCTCCTCAAGAAAGGAGACAAACTTGTCGCTCGTCATGTCAAACTCGTTGCTGCGGTTGTAGCGCACCACGTTGCCGTCGTTGTCCTTGATGACTCCAGGCTGGATGAACACGCCTATCGTCACCGGCATCTTGTCGGCGGCGATAAGGCTGTCCATCACATTGGGAGCGTTGCACAGAATGCCGTCAAGACCCACATAAAGAGCAGCCCTGGGGTCACTAGTAGTGAGATAGTCGCGAGCATAGATGTTGTTGTAAACATCAGGCACATACACCTGAATCTCGCGCTCAGTACCAGGATAATACTTGTCTCTACTCTTTAGATTGAACTTTATTATCTCATGCGCGCCAGCAGTCATGCCCATCAATAGCAACACCAGCGCAAGTGTCAAACTAAATCGTTTCATCGCTTCAAATAACCATGTGAATATTCAGCACAAAGGTAATACATTTTCTCAAAAAACATCGTCATTATCCTTAATTTCACAAAAAATGACTACCTTTGCACATTAATTTAGAAAAATTGAGCAAAAAACGATATGGAAACCAAGAGCAAGAAACTCAAGCCACTCGCTGGCATGACACTGCAAGAACTGCGTGAAGTAACGGCTGGATTAGGCATGCCAAAATTTGTCGCTACCCAACTCGCCGACTGGATTTACAACAAGCGGGTGAACACGCTAGACGAGATGCGCAACATCTCCAAAGCCAACAAGGAGTTACTGTCGCAGCAGTACTGCGTGGGACTTTATGGCCCACAGAGCGCACAGACAAGCGAAGATGGCACCATCAAATATCTTTTTGATGCTGGCGGCGACAAGGCGGTGGAGAGCGTCTTCATCCCCGAGGACGACCGCGCCACACTGTGCATCTCGTCGCAGAAGGGCTGCCGCATGAACTGCTACTTCTGCATGACTGGCCGTCAGGGGTACCACGGCAATCTCACTGCCAATCAAATCATCAACCAGGTGCTCAGTGTGCCACAGAGCCAAGACCTCACCAACGTGGTGTTCATGGGCATGGGCGAGCCTCTTGACAATCTTGACAATGTGCTCAAAGTCATTGACATTCTCACTGCCGACTGGGGCCTGGCATGGAGCCCAAAGCGCATTACCGTCTCAACCGTGGGCGTGAAGAATGCCCTCAAAGTGCTGTGCGAGACTACTGGCGTACACATCGCCGTGAGCGTGCATAACGCTATTGAGGATGAGCGTAGCCAACTGATGCCCATCGAGAACGCCTACCACATCAAGGAGGTAATGGACCTGCTCGGCAAGTATGACTTCGCCCACCAGCGCCGTCTCTCGGTAGAATATATCATGTGGCAATGGTTCAACGACGATATCAAGCACGCCGAGGCACTGCGCGAGATACTGCCTAACGAGCATGTGCGCGTAAACCTCATCCGCTACCACATGATTCCTGGAGCCGCCAAGTTGCGCACCTCGAGCGATGAACGCATGGCATATTTCCGCGACTACCTCAACAGCAAGGGCATCACCTGCACCATCCGTCGCAGCCGAGGTGAGGACATCAGTGCCGCCTGTGGCATGCTCGCCGGCAAAGTGAAGGATGCCGAGAAAGACGACGACAAGAAAGCTAAGAAGCCTGCAAAACCCACAAAATAACGGCGACATTTTTTACAGGCAGGTTCAAGCATCATTCAATGATATATAATCCGCAAAACGAAATGTTCCTGAAAAATTAAACGAAGCGTTCCGTTTTTCAAAACGAAATGTTCTTTTTTCGGGTTCCCTCCCCCACACAAAAAAACGCCTCAGATTTCTCTGGGGCGTTTCTGTTTTCACAATCCAATTATTTCAGGTGTTCAAGTCAAACTTCACGTTCTCGTCACCATCGAGCAACTGGCGTGTACGCTCTATATTGTTCTCGTATATGTGTACGTTGCCAAGGTTCAGCGTTATGCTTTTCAGAGGCAAATCTATCTGCCGAGCCATGAGGTAGAGGTGGTAAATATCAGCCGGCAATCCAAGGTTCGCGTCGCTGCTTCGCTGGTATGCTGACAGCACCAGTTCCCCATCGTCTATCTGGAACTGCACGAGGCTCAGGCATGGGGCTTGGTTGCTCTCTGCACCAGTCTCGCCGAGGAACAGAACATAGTTCTTGCTGTTGCGTTTCTCTCGGTTTATCTTCGCTATCAGCGGCGGCAACTTCTCGAAGTAGGTCGGGTAACTGTTCACCAGGACAGAACCGCAATAGTCCCACCAGTTGATGCCCACGTCGCGGTATCGTTCCACATTCCGCTCACCCTGCATAAATAGTTGCAACTCATTCTTCAGTTTCTTTCTGGCTATGCCGTGGCTCTCGAATATGTCGAGCAGGTCGGCA
>FLNZ01002548.1_pt1 | contig 22163 bp, 17 predicted proteins | sample 1140391 | NCBI WGS metagenome assembly FLNZ01 (sample SAMEA3878171, study PRJEB12797) | bioreactor metagenome | biome: Moose rumen | place: Sweden | collected 2011-10
TTTGACTTCAGTTCCTATGCCGGAGGTGGAGGGTTTAGCAATTTTTTTGAGCAAATCTTCGGGAAAATGGGTGGCACCGGGCGAAAGTCCGCACAAAGAAAAGCTGCTGCGGACACTACTGCTACGGTCAACATCGACTTAGCCACGGCATTGTTGGGTGGCGAGGTGATGATTAGTCTGAATGGAGAAAAACTAAAATTAAAGGTGAAGCCTGAAACACAGAACGGCACGAAAGTGAGACTCCGCGGGAAAGGGCAGGATAGGGGAAACGGTACAAAAGCCGACCTGATCATCACTTACAACGTCATCCTTCCCAAAAACCTTACAGAGCGACAGAAACAGCTCGTTAGAGAACTGTGTGCAAGGTAGTATTTTCCCTGTCTGCTCTCCCCCCCCCTTAATTATTTCTTTGGTGCACTTGTGCTTCCGCCGCTTGACTTGCTCGTGGTACCACTGCTGGCGGGCTTGCTGGCGGTCGTTCCGCCGCTTGGCTTGCTCGTGGTGCCACTGCTGGCGGGTTTGCTGGCGGTCGTTCCGCCGCTTGGCTTGCTTGTGGTGCCACTGCTTGAGGCAGGTTTGCTGGTGCTTCCGCTGCTCGGTTTGCTCGTAGAACTTGAACTCGAACTGCTACTACTCTCGCTGCTGGCAGAGGGGGTGTATTTCTCCATGGTCATCGACGAGATCTTGCCGTCATTTACTTTGGCATTAAACTTATAGTGCTCTGTGGTGGCACGGCCGTCGTTGTGAATGGAGGTTCGATGGCCAGTGAAATCCATCGTATAGTCTTTCTTCTCGTTTTGTTCAAGTATCTTGATATTGTAGTTGTGGTCCAATTTCCATGTCACTGTCTGGACTCCACCCTCATATTGCTTTTTCATCCATTCTGTCACGTCGTCTTTGCTGGCGTTTTCCTTGCCCATAAACGAGGTGATGGTATTGTTCATGCTGGCGGTGAGACGGCCTGTGTCCTTGCCATTGACGGCGAGGAAGAAATCACGGAAGAGCGACTTGGCCATAGCCTTGTCATCCTCAGTGGCTGTGACTACTTTGGTGGTGATTTTATCTTTTGCTTCTTTGGCAAAGATGCCTTCACTATGCTCTGCCAAATATTTCTCGTATGCCTCCTTCTTGTTGATGAGCTTGGCTTCCTCCCAGTCGATACTGTCTACGATTTGTAGCAGTTGCGCCTTCTTGGGATGGTCGGGGTATTTGCTGAGAAACGCCAGGATATTGGATTTGTCGCGCATTGTTGAGATAAGAGCTTCCTGCTGCTCACGATCCGACAATTTTTTCAGTTCTTCGTTGGCCTTGTTTCTGGATTCCTCCGTAGCATCGGGATGATTGCGCTGGAAATTCCAAATGGCATCTTTGGTGCCGGCGTTGATGGCGGCATCAAGGTCAGCATGCTCCGTCGTCATCTTGTTCTCATTGTAGAAATAAAAGCACACGGCAGCTATCAGAGCGGTGATGGCCAATGAAACAGCCACGGGCAGAAAACCACGACGGCGCTCCTGTCCTTTCTCTTCTCCCGCATCTTCCGTTACGATGCCTACGGCCTCATTCTCCTCATCGTCGATATAGGTGTCTTCATCGTCATTCTGATCATAAGTAGTGGGGGTGGTTGGGTCGGCTTGACCGTCCTTTGGGTCGCTTTCTTTGGATACCGGTGGTGTCGCCTCGTCTTCATGCATAGCAGCCTCCCATGTGTCATCGTTGTCAGCGACAGCGTCTGTGGCGGCATTTTTCTCGGAGATGGCGGCATGCGCTTCTTGTGGCGTTTCGTTCTCGTTTTCTACCACTTTTTCCTTTTCGACGACTTTGCCTTCAGTTGCGGGTTTTACATCTTTTTCTTTCGATGTTGCTTTCTCCTTGATATCTTCCTCGTCCTCTTCATCGTCAAACACGATAGCCTTGGCTGGACGGTGACAGTTGGGACACAGTCCATCGGCTTTCAGATACACCTCCCCGCAGTAGGCGCATCTGATCACCTTACCGGCGATGCCTATCCCGCAGATAGGACATACTGTGGCTTTCTCGCTTATCTGGTGCCCACACTCTGGGCATTTTATAATAGCCATTATATAGATTTTATTCGTTGCAAAATGTATAGGTCTCTTTTAGTATAATGCTGTCTTGCTTTTATGACAGCCCATGGCCTGTGTCCGTCACCATCGCATGAACTTCAGTTCACGCATGCTGTGTTGCCCCATAATGCGGCTCTTGTCCACGTAGGTGTTGACACCATTGATGCGCCCCTTGCCGGTATATTGCCAGATGATGTAGTCGCGGTCGTCGGCGAGATGGGGCTCGTTTTCTGAATATTGGGCAACCATCAATTTATAGTCGTCGATGAGCCCTAAGAGGTTGTTGTTGTAGAAATTCGTACCGGCATATATCAAGGGTTTCTGATGGTAGGCCTCCTCTACGAGCAGGAGAAAGGTCATCAGCGAGTCACGGAATTGCTTCTTAGACATCCCTTTGGGCTTTGTCTCCACGTCGATCATGGGGATGAGATCCTGGTCGCCGGGACGACATTGGCTCATGAAATTGCGTAGCTGAAGTTGCTGCGGGACATTGGCATGATAGAAATGATAGCTGCCAACTTTCAGACCATATCTGTGGGCCAGCTCGATGTTGTGCTTGTAGGTGGCGTCTTGATTTTCCCTGCCCTCGGTGGCCTTGAAGTAGACGTATGCCATGTGGTTGTTGGCGCCAAGGGTCTCCCACCACACATCCCCTTGGTAGTGGCTCATGTCAAGTCCATGGATATGATTGCAAGTGTCTTCACACTGCACACCATAGTAGTTCTGTGCATGAACACACAGAGAGGAGATGATAATAAGTAAAACAACAAAAATCCTATTCATTTCCATATCGATTGCAAAGATAATACAAGTCGAGTGAAATGCAAAAAAAAGAAGAAGTTTTTTTCATTTCCGAGGCGCAGTCTATCTTATCCAAAGATAATACAAGTCGAGTGAAATGCAAAAAAAGAAGAAGTTTTTTTCATTTCCGAGGCGCAGTCTATCTTATCCAAAGATAATATCTGTCGAGTGAAGTGAAAAAGTAACAAGATGTTGTTTTTGCTAACCTTACTTTGCATTTTTTTCCCAAACAATGCTTTTCTTTAAAAAATGAGATTCTTTTCATCGATTCCATACCTAAAATGAGAGAAAAGATAATGAGATGTCAAAATTTATCCGTAAATTTGTAGTGCAAACATTTTATCATATAACAAAACTATTATGGATACTACACTGACCGTCATTATCGTAGCAGCTGTCTTGCTGATTGTGTTGTTCATTGGCATGTCATACGTCAAGGCACCACCTTCGTATGCCTTCATCATCTCTGGTCTGAGCAGGGAACCCCGTGTGCTCATTGGCTCGGGTGGGTTCAGAATCCCCTTCCTCGAGCGACTCGATAAGGTTTACCTCGGACAAATCACCGTTGATATCAAAACGGAGGAGAGTGTGCCTACCAATGATTTTATCAATGTGGATGTCGATGCCGTGGCGAAGATTCGAGTCACACCGACTTCTGATGGCACTCGACTGGCTGCCAAAAACTTCCTCAATATGACACCGCCGCAGATCGCCTCACAGTTGCAGGACTCGCTCCAGGGTAATATGCGTGAGATTATCGGTACGCTCGACCTGCGCTCCCTCAACACCGACCGTGACGGCTTCTCCGACCAGGTGATGCAAAAGGCTTCGCCCGATATGAGCAAATTGGGTATCGAGATCATCAGTTGCAATATCCAGAATGTCACCGACCGTGAGGGACTGATCCATGACCTCGGTGCCGACAATACGGCAAAAATTAAGAAGGATGCCTCAATCAACAGAGCCAACGCTGAGAGAGACGTTAAAATTCAGGTGGCACATGCCGACAGGGAAGCTAACGACGCCCGCGTGGATGCCGATACGGCTATTGCTATCAAGAACAACGAGCTTGCCCTCAAACGGGCTTCTCTGAAGTTGCAAGCCGACACCGCGCAGGCTGACGCCGACGCCGCATATTCCATCCAACAGCAGGAGCAGCAGAAAACGATCAATATCAAGACTGTGGAGGCTGAGATTGAGAAGACACGCCGTGAGCAGATCCTCTCAAAGGAACAAATCGAGATTCGCATGAACAAACTTGCAGCCGAGGTGGAAAAGAAGGCCGATGCTGATAAATATCAGGTTCAGAAAAATGCTGAGGCTGACCTCGAACAGCGTAAGAGGGTGGCAGAGGCGCAACGTTATGAGGCTGAGCAACAGGCGCTTGCACAGAATGCGGCATCCGACGCTGCCAGGTATCGGTTGGAGCAGGAGGCTGAGGGTATCAAGGCTAAAGGTGAGGCTGAGGCTTACGCCATCCTCAAGAAGGGTGAGGCTGAGGCTCAGGCCATGGACAAAAAGGCTGAGGCTTACAAGAAATACAACAATGCCGCTGTGGCGCAGATGATGATCGAGGTGCTCCCCCAGATTGTAGAGAATGTGGCCAAACCTATCAGTGCCATCAAGGATGTCAATATCTACAGTGGCGATGGCAATGGCATCTCTTCCTTGTCTGGCAATGTTCCCGTCGCCATCAAACAGGCTTTCGATGTGCTCAAGTCTGCCACTGGCGTTGACATGGCGGACATCATGCGTGCCGGCTCCATCGAGGCAAAGACTACCCGCAACATCAACCTCAACGACAATGCCCAAGACGTCATCGACGGCATCAAGAAAGAATAATCCGTGGAGGCATTCCCATCCTCCGAGCCCTCCACGATGTTTTGCTTGCTGCTGCGAGCAGCCTGCACCATCTGGTCCACCGTCCGGTCGCCCCACTGCGGCAGGAAACGCTTGCAAAAGACGTAGGTCATGTGGTAGAGCGCCTCCGACTTCTGGTAGAACCAGAGGTCCTGCCATTTCGCCACCTGACGAAAGATGCTCTTGAAGGGCTTGTCGCTACTGTCGTTTTTACCTGGCATGGTTTTTTTTAGGTTATTATAGATGGGATAGATGGGATAGATGGGATAGATGCTATAGAAGCTATAGATGCTATAGATTCCTATTGCTTCTATCTATTCTATCGTTTCTATTGTCTCTATATTCTCTATCGTCTCTATTGCTGTCCGTAGGTGTGATGCCGTCGAGTTGTTAGTTCTTGCTTTGTCGAAATGATCAGAATGTCATTCTAAACGTAAACCTTATACCATGTTTGTGGGCGGTGGGAAGGCTGGTGTAGTTCAACCGGCGGACATATTCCACATGGATAATCTTAAAAATGTTGTGGACGCCTAAGATCAACTCGGAGTAAGGGTGCTTGGAGTCCAGCACAAAACTGCCATCGGGGAACAGCATGGCGGCGTCGTCATGGAGCAATGGATTGTTCTTGTCCGACAGCTTTCCCCAGAGTGTCTTGATGCCGATATACTCTCGCCACTTCAGACGCTGGATGAGCGGGATACGGTTGAGTATCTTACCGTTGAGATCCCAGCTGACATCGAGACTTGCATAGCGGTCGGTGGGGAACTCCATGTTGTTGATTAGATTAAAGGTCTCATCCTCAATGATATACGATAGGTTTGCCGCAGGCATGACCAACAAGTTGAAAGGTACGGCATCCCATTGGATACCTGCCTTCAGGTTGGCGTCAATCTTACCCCATGAACCCATCCAGAAACGTTTGTAGATGGCTGCCTCTGTCAGGTTGTAGCGGTAGTCTCCGCCAAGAAAGCCCTTGAAGCCCATCGTATGACTTAATTTGAATACGGGGGCGTCGAGGTTGATGGCCAGACGACGTTGCTTCGTATTGACATAGGTGCGACCAGGCTCCAAGGTGAAACCTAAGTGTGCCTCTGTCGTGCGGAAGGGATCAAAGTACCATTCGCCAGCCACCTCGTTCTTCTCGGTCTTCAGCCAGGCCTCCGTCTTCAGGCCCCATTCTGTCTCCCACTCAAAAGTCGCCTGCTGGCGGTTGTAGTACATCATCTTGTCTACTTTTGCCCATTTCAGCGCCGTGAAGACATTGTCTTTGTCGGTGTGGACAAATTTATCCGAGGGGGAGGTGATGTCGTAGGTCGACAGCAGTGAGATGGTGCGACGGGGAAACTCTCGCGGCAGGTACTCTTTCTTGTTGAACGAGTAGATGACCTCACCTCTATAGTAGTTGTTGCCCGTTCCCCAACCGTGCGCATAGTAGCCTGTCAAGAACCAGTGCTTGCTTAGGTTGGCTGTCGTCTGGGCACTGATACGGTTGCGCCAGCCATCAATGAAGTTGTGGGTGATCATCGTATTGATGGGACCGATGTCCACAAGACTCGGCTGGGTGGGGGAACTGGTCTCCACAAAGTTCTCGATGAATGCTTTCGCTACAAAGATGATGTATTTGAAACCGCGGAGGTTTTGGATACGCTTGATAAACACATCCATCGACGACTCCGTCTCCGTCAGTTCCACCTTGCGGTATTGGTTCCAGAACGTTTCGTCGCGCATCATCGCATCGGCCTCCTTCCGTTCCTTTGTCTTACCTTTGAAAAGCTTGTCTGGAAGCTCATCGAAGGCATAGTCCGATAGTCGCGTCGTTCGTGTGACTAAGAACCGTGAGATGAATTTTGCCACTTTCAGTTCCACGATCATGTCGTCTTGCGACAAGACCCATTCACCATTGCTCAACTGCTCATACTCTTGCTCGATACGCAGGTTCTCCACAAAGTTGACATCACTGCGTGCGGGGATGGTCAGCAGGCATCTCTTCACATGGAGTGTGCTGTCTTTCAGAATGTACAGCTGTCCGCGAAAACCAAAGTCCTGGATGTTGGCAGGGATGAAATCTACCGTGTAACATGAGTCGCGGCCTATCTGCACCGTGTCACCTAAATAGAAATGATAGAAGGAGATGGCTGTGCGGCCAATGGGGCTGGGGAAGGGGTATTGCAGCAAGCGCACATGGTCGTCGTAGATGTCGACATCGGTGAAGACATCCTTCATGGCGACATTTAGAATATCGCCTGTCTCTATCAGCTGGTTGATACCTGTGGTCTGTTGTCCGCGGATGATGTCGCGCTCAGTACGGGGATTCTTGCGATAGAGGTGGTTGGTCAGCGTCTCGTCGACAGAAAGCGGCAGTATCAGCTTGTCGTTGTAGGGACTGTTTTCGATACGGTCAATCAACCAGCGGTGCTTGGAGAAAAAACCACTGTCGATGTCCTCAGGGCGGATATCGTTTACAGAAAGGGTGATCTTCTGATATTTATTGTATTGATAGAAGTCGTGGTTTGTCAGGTCCGTGGCTTTCTTGGCTTCTATCACACGCCGCATCAACTCCACTGCAGGGTTTTCCTTACGACTGTATCCTCCGCGACGTTTGGCCTTCACGGTCACGGCCTCGAACTGGCGGACGTCGGAGAGCATTTTGATGACGATGGTGTCTTGGGTGTCGCGCTTGATCTTGATGTTCTTGGGCTTGTATCCCACTGCGGAAAGGGTGAGCGCCCATCCGTCATGGCGAGGGATGGTGAACAATCCTGTGCTATCACTGGCGGCGGTTATCTTATGCCCACGATAAGAGGCACTCATCGTGCGTATCGTGTCTCCTGTGTTGAAATCCACTACATACCCGTGGATCTGGGCTTTAGCTGCCATTGCTGACAGTAAAAGTGAACAGGAGGCAAATAGCCTGAATAATTTCATTTTGTTTATCTGTCAATATTTTGTTTTTAAGGATGGAGGTAGATGTCGGAGTCTTTACAATTCCCGGTGATACATCATTCTTCGATTTCTTGCAGGCCATGGAGTATGCCCTTGCGGATGCTCGATATCGCTTCGCTGGGGGAGTAGCGATAGAGCGATATGGTGTGACCCATGGTGCGGAAAGCCGTCTTGAGACCGGAGGAGTAACCATTATGACCACTGCTGTATTCCCAGGTCTTCAGATGGGGCGTGGCATGGGCATGGAGGTCTTTCTGCAGGATGGATGACGCACGTGACTCCTCGTTCTCAGAGAAGGGGATCTCATCATCGGAGAAACCAAAGTTGTCAATCAGCATCCTGCCCTGAAGATTTGCCAGACGTGTGGTGCCGGTCTGTCTCAGCCATTTCTCCAATTTGATGAAGTCCACCTTGTCTCCTTCGTTGCGGAGGAGGATGCCCATGTCGATAATTCCTCTGATGTAGCTCTTTCCGGTGTATATGTTGTCGATGGTCTGAATGAGTACGGACAGAAGTTGGCGTGTGGTGACTGACTGGTCCTCATCGTTGTATTCTTTTTTGATCAGTTCCACCAATTGACGCTCATGGCGCTTGCTGTAGAGCTGGAGCTTGTCGAAATTATATAGGTCATAGAATCGTTCACGAGGAGTCGATTCCAACTTCGTCTTGAGCTTGTCTATCTCGGCTTGAGGAATGTTCAGGTTGTCGTCGTAGATATATCTCTCGATGCCTTTGGCATAGTACGCCAGCACATGATGGTGCTCAGCCAACTTTGTCAGCTGACTCCATTTGTAGGCGGAGAGCATGCCGATGGGTTTGCGGTCATCAAATGCTCCATGCCGCAGGATATTAATAAAGTTTCTTACCAGAATGCTCATATTCTATACTATACATTTTCCAAATCTCTGACCTCAGAACCTCAAGAGAACCTTCTCGGGTATCTCAGGAAGATAGCCAATAAAGCCACAACCCCCAGCAGCATGGGGTAGTAGAGGCAGGGGATGATCTCCACCGGATTGATGGCTGCCAGACCGGCGGCCATCAGCACCTGCGCTCCATAGGGAAGCAGTCCTTGCACGCAACATGAGAAGGTGTCGAGGATGCTGGCGCATTTGCGGTTGTCGAGCCCATATTTGTCGCCTATCTTCTTCGAGATATTCCCCACTGTGAGAATGGCTATCGTGTTGTTGGCGGTACAGACATCCACTATGCTCACTAAGGCGGCTATCGACAGCTCTGCCCCGCATTTGTCATGGACATGGGCGGTCAGCTTGGTGATGATGTAGTCTATGCCGCCGTTCAGACGGATAATCTCCAGAAGACCACCTGCCATCATCGTGATGATGATCAACTCGCCCATATTGGTGATGCCAGAGCCCATGGCGGCAAACCACCCGAAGATGTCGTACGCTCCATAAAGCATGCCGAAAATACCTGTGCACAGCAGGCCGGTGGCAAGCACCGCCATGACGTTCATACCGAATATGGCGGTGATCAAGACGATGAGATAGGGCACCACCTTCAGATATTCCACCTTGGGCACTGTCGTGGGACTGCTCACACCCATGCCCATCACGATGTAGATGATGAGGATGATCAGTGCGGCTGGCAGGACGATATACAGGTTCACACGGAATTTGTCACTCAGTTTGCAACCCTGCGTGCTCGTGGCGACGATTGTCGTGTCGGAAATGAACGACAGATTGTCGCCGAAAAACGAGCCTCCTACGACCACACCCACAAGGATGGCGGTGCTGATGCCTGTCGAGTCGGAGAGACCTGCCGCAATGGGGCACAGTGCCACAATCGTCCCCACACTCGTGCCGATGGAAAGAGAGATGAAACAGGCCGCCACAAACAAACCTGCCAAAATCATATTGCCTGGAAGGAGGGAGAGCGTGAGATTGACTGTGGCGTCAATACACCCCATCTCCTTCGCTGAGTTGGCAAAGGCACCGGCCATCACAAAGATCCATAGCATCAGGATCAGTGTCTCGGTACTTGCTCCGCGACCATAGTGAAAGATGCGCTTCGTCAGAGGAAGACCTCCCGAAATGGCGATGGCATAGATGCTGGCGAACATGAAAGCCACCGTGAGCGGCACCTTGTAGAAATCATTGGCGATGATGGAAATCACCAGATATATCACTACAAATACTATCAGTGGGCTGAGAGCCAGTATGCCTTTCTTATTGCTCATTTTATTTTCCATACACTTCACAAGCCCCGCTTGCTTCAGCTGGACACCTATAGGGTGACGCCGTTCTTGAAGATAGAGATCTCGCGATAGCCGTTGATCTCGTTGCGGGTCTTCTCTCCATTGGCCACGGAGATGATTTTCTCCACAAACTCACGCAGCAAATCTTCCATAGATGTTCCTTCCACCAACTTGCCGGCATTGAAGTCTATCCAGTTGGGCTTCCGCTTAAAGAGGCTGGTGTTGGTAGAGATCTTCATCGTGGGGATGAAAGTGCCGAAGGGCGTGCCGCGACCAGTGGTGAATAGCACTATCTGACAACCGGCTGACGCCAATGCCGTGGAGGCCACAAGGTCGTTGCCGGGAGCGGAAAGCAGGTTGAGACCGCTCTCCTGAAGACGGTCGCCGTATGCCAGCACACCACGCACGGGCGCACGGCCGCATTTCTGAGTGCAACCGAGGGCTTTGTCCTCAAGGGTGGAGATGCCACCGGCCTTGTTGCCTGGAGAGGGATTCTCGCCGACGGGCTCACCATGGCTGAGGAAATACTCCTTGAAGTCATTCACCAACTTCACCGTCTGCTCAAACAGCTCGGGTGTCTCACAGCGGTTCATCAGGATGGTCTCTGCACCAAACATCTCTGGCACCTCGGTGAGGATGGAGGTGCCTCCCTGAGCTACCAAATAGTCGGAGAACTCGCCCACGAGGGGATTGGCGGTGATGCCACTGAACCCATCGCTGCCACCGCATTTCAGCCCCACGCGGAGCTTGCTCAATGGGCACTCCACACGGCGGTCTTCACGGGCAATGGCATACAACTCACGGAGTATGCGCATGCCTTCCTCTATCTCATCACCGTCTACTTTCTGAGTGACAAGCAGGCGGATGCGCTTCTTGTCGTAGTCACCGAGCATTTCCATAAACTGGTCTGGCTGGTTGTTCTCACAGCCTAAACCTAATACCAACACGGCACCTGCATTGGGATGAAGCACAATGTCACGCAGCACCTTGCGCGTGTTCTCATGATCTTCGCTCAACTGCGAGCAGCCATAGTTGTGATGCCAGGTGTGGATGGCGTCGATGTCGGCACAGCCCGTCTCATCTTTCAGTAGCGTGGCCAGCTGCTCGGCGATGCCGTTCACACAACCCACTGTGGGGACTATCCACACTTCGTTGCGGATACCCACTTCACCATTCTGACGGACATAACCGCGGAATGTGCGGCCCTCGTTCTTGATCTTGAGGGGCTCGTCCACAGGATGATATTCATAACTCAGTGTGCCCGACAGGTTGGTCTTCAGGTTGTTCTCGTTGACCCACTCACCGGCTTTCAGGTCATGGAGGGCATGACCGATGGGATAGCCATATTTGATGATGTCAGCGCCGGCGGCTGTCTCTTTGATCAGCAATTTGTGACCCATGGGTGTGTCCTGGGCTATCTCTATATCTTTGTTGTCCACTACGATATGCTCGCCTTTCGTGAAGGCGCGAAGGCAGACGACGACAGAGTCTGCGGGATTGATTTTGATAAATGAGGATGGATTCATAATGAGGATGGATTCATTTTGTAGATTTTGTGTTTTCGATTATATCATCGTGCGCTGATAGAAGTCCACATTCTCCTTGATCAGCACCTCAATGGGCATGTAGTTGACAGGGTTGACCTCTTTCTTCAGGACGATGGCATTGAATAACGCCTCTACACAGTAGTACCCTTGCATGTAGGCATGCTGCGCGATGAGGAAAGAGATGCTGCCCTGACGAAGGCAGTCGGCATTCTTCTGCACCATGTCGTAACCCATGATCTGGACACCACGGCGATTGGTGCGAAGCAGATACTCTCCCACGATGTGGGCTTTTGAGCAGAACGTGATGCAATGATGCACCTTGGGGTGGGTGGAGAAGAATTTCTCCAAGATCTTGTCGTAGTTCTCCCGCTCTTCGTCAAGGGGAAGGTTCACTTCCGTAATCTTAATGTTGGGGAAGTGGTCGTGCATGTAGTGACGGAAACCCACCTCGCGGTTGTCTTGCTGCTTGCTGGCGACACGGCCGTTTTTCATCTGCTTCATCAGCATGATCTCCGTGCTGTCCATGGCTATCAGCATCAGCATCTTGGCGGCGAAGTAACCACTGCAGAAGGAATCCTGGCCATAGAACGACAGCGGACGGAGGTCGGGCATGTAGGAGTCGAGAAGCACGAAGGGGATGTCTTGCTCGTGAAGTTGGTCGGTGAAGCGACGTGTCACGTCAAGTTGTGAAGGAACGATGATCACACCGTCGGGCGACGACGACAGGCATGCCTGATAGGCTTCCTCGAAGGTGCCGTCGTCAAAGCGGTTGTAGTAGAGCAACCTCACGTCTACATGAAAGTCGCGACGGGCGTCACAGGCTTTCATCGCACCTTCCTCGATCTCCTCCCAGTAGGCCTCAGACGCATGCTTGGGCATGATGAAAAAGAACGTATACGACCGGTTGTAGGCCAGGGCACTGGCATACATGTTGGGCTGATAGTTCATTTCAGAAAGTGCCTTCTCGACTTTCTCACGGGCAGGGGCTGATACATTGGGACGGTTATGAAGAACACGGTCCACTGTACCCACGGAGACACCAGCGCGGGCGGCGATGTCTTTTATCCTGATTTTATCGTTCATGGGAGAATTCTTGCTTTGAAAGTGCAAAATTAGTAATTATTGTTGAATTGTGCGAAAGCACAGTGCCATTATTGCAAAAAAAAACATATTTTTTGAAAATTTATTTCGTTGTTAGCGAAAAATAGACTATTTTTGTGCACGATAACAGATGTTAATCCAAAATTTTAAACATACTTTCGGATTTTTATGAAAAGAGTATCAGGGAGTAATATATTACCCATGTCTCTTCCGATGATCACTCCTCTTCATAATTTCACAAATAGACAAATCATAACACACTTTCTATAATCTATAAATCAATATCAAAAAATGGCAAAAGTAGTAACATTAGGCGAGATTATGCTTCGCTTGTCCTCACCAGGACAGAAAAGATTTATTCAGAGTGATTTTTTCGACGTAGTGTATGGAGGCGGTGAGGCCAATGTGGCAGTGAGCGCGGCTAACTACGGACATGAGGCATACTTCGTTACAAAACTTCCAAAGCATGAGATCGGACAGTGCGCCCTCAATGCGCTGAGAAGATATGGTGTCAATACTGATTTCATCGCAAGAGGTGGCAACAGAGTAGGTATCTATTACCTGGAGACTGGCGCCTCGATGAGACCTTCAAAGGTTATCTACGACAGAGCTGGCAGCTCCATCGCAGAGGCTGATCCCGAGGACTTCGATTTCGACAAAATCATGGAGGGGGCACAGTGGTTCCACTGGAGTGGCATCACTCCCGCTATCAGTGACAAGGCTGCCGAACTGACAAGACTGGCATGTGAGGCTGCTAAACGTCATGGCGTCACCGTGAGCTGCGACCTCAACTTCCGCAAAAAACTGTGGACATCTGATAAGGCCCAGAGCATCATGAAACCACTCATGAAATATGTCGATGTCTGTATCGGAAATGAGGAAGACGCTCAGTTGTGTCTCGGTTTCAAACCCGAAGCTGATGTAGAGGGCGGAAAAACTGACGCCGAGGGATACTACGGTATCTTCAAGGGGATGATGGATACCTTCGGATTCAAATATGTGGTGAGCACACTGCGCGAGTCCTTCTCTGCCACACATAATGGATGGAAAGCTTTGATTTACAATGGAAAAGACTTCTATCAGAGCAAACGTTACGACATCATGCCGATCATCGACCGCGTGGGCGGTGGCGACTCCTTCTCCGGCGGACTGATTCACGGACTGCTTACTTATCCCGACGACCAGGGTAAGGCGCTGGAGTTTGCTGTGGCTGCTTCAGCATTGAAACATACTATACCTGGCGACTTTAACCTCGTGTCAAGAGAGGAAGTGGAGAACCTCGCAGGGGGTGACGCCTCAGGACGTGTTCAGAGATAATAATTGTCAATTCCATATCATAAAGATTTATCACTATTATGGCTCGTTTTAATAAAGTTCAAGTAATAACAGCTATGAGGGAGACTGGTATGGTGCCGGTCTTCTATGACAAAAACGCTGACATCGTGAAGAATGTCGTGAAGGCATGCTATGATGGCGGTGTGAGAGTGTTTGAGTTCACCAACCGTGGCGACTTCGCACATGAGGTGTTTAATGAGGTCAACAAATGGGTCATCGACAACTGCCCCGACATGATCATGGGTGTCGGTACCGTGGTCGATCCTGCCACTGCCGCTCTGTATCTGCAACTCGGCGCTAATTTCATCGTCGGACCAAACTTCAACCCCGCTATCTGCGAAGTATGTAACAGAAGACTGGTGCCCTACAGCCCAGGATGCGGATCGGTCAGCGAGATCAACAACGCACAGGCCATGGGATGTGACGTCACAAAGGTGTTCCCTGCCGGAAATGTCGGCGGACCTTCCTTCGTCAAAAATGTCATGGCACCACTCAGATGGTCGAACATCATGGTCACCGGTGGCGTGGCGCCTGATGAGGAGAATCTCACCAACTGGATCAAGGCTGGAGTGCTTTGCGTGGGAATGGGTTCGAAACTCTTCCCCAAAGAGGTCGTGGCTGCAGGCAACTGGCAGGCTGTCACCGACAAGTGTATCGAGGCTCTCGGTTACATCGCCAAGGCAAGAGGTTAAACGATCAATTTACTTTCAGATCATCAACTCCATTCTATGGAGTGACAAAGTGTGCCAAAATGAACACGGTCAATGTAGGGGCATACTTCACGTATGACCTAAAACCAAAGGGTTCGGACGTACGGAGAGTATGCCCCTACTGGTGTTTGCGGCATTTCATCATGGGAATCCTCTCCTGCGCTGTGATCCTCATCTTTACGGCATGCAATGAGGCAGACCAACGGAATGTTGACTATTTCAACGAATTGTCCTATAATTTCCATTACCGCAATCTCGACTCCACATTGTATTATGCCGATCAGGCGATGGCGCTGGCAGGGAATTATGGCGCCGGTCAGGCGGAGGCTCTCAACAACAAATCATTTGTCAGTCTGGCAAGGATGCAATACAACCTGGCGGAGAGACAACTCGACTCCGTGGCAGACATCACAGACAACCAGGTGGAACTGCTCATCGCCGACATACAGAAAATGAGACTGTGCCAGCGAGTCTCTCGAAACAAAGACTTCTATACATACCGTGAGAAAGCACTCCTGAAACTGCGACGCATCGACGAGGAGAGAGACTTGCTCAATGAACACCTGAAAAAACGTATGGTGTACGCTAAGTCTGAGTTTAAAATCGTCACCTCTACCTATTATTATTATGTGGGACTGCAGGAGCCGTCGAGCAAGGAGCTTCTTGAAATCAAACCGGACGGCGAGATACAGTCTGATACGGCCCAATGGCTGAACTTCCTCTACAATGTGGGCGCAGGCGGCATACTCACCAAAGGGTCTCAGCATGATATCAACATCTCGGAGATGGACCACTTGCTCAGATGCTATAATTTGTCCATCCAATACGGATATCCTTTCTGGACTGCCAACTCACTGCAAGCCATGAGCGAGCATCTGCAGGGACCGGCGTACTGGCAGTATTTCGATGAGGAAAGTCTGTATGCACTCAATTTCCTCAATATCGACAATGTGCCAGATAGCATCTTGGCGGGTAATCTGGCGGAGAGGTCACTCGCGATTTTCCAGGAATATGGTGACGTTTACCAAATCTCGGGAGCATACCGCACACTGGCACAGTGTTTCTGGACCATCGACGAATATCAGGCATCGCTGGATTGCCTCAATGAGGCTTTGGCAGATAGCGCCGTCATCTTCCAAGCCCCCGACCTGGTGGCTTCCATCCAGGAACAGCAGAGTGTGCTATATGCCGCCATGGACTCTCTCGGAGCCTGTTATGACAAACGAAAGGACTATCTGCAAAAACAAGAGCAGACACGACAGGACAGATACCTCGAGTCGAGAGCTGAACAACTGAAACAGTCTGTCAGCATGCTCAATGTGATGATATGGGCCATCGTCATCTTGATGTGCCTCGTCATCCTGCTTTCCTTCTTCTATGCCTATCAGCGGAAAAGACGGACCAGTGGCAACTCCCTTGAGAAGTTGCTCAAACCCCTGGAGCAATGGCAGCGGAAAAACGAGCAGCGCAACCAACTGCTTGACGAGCGCTATGAGGAGACACTGGAGCAACAGCAGGTCACTGACAGGAGGATGGAGAACAGCAAGAGACTCTACCTGGAACAACGGGCCAAAGTGGCAATCGTCAACAGCGTGACACCACTGATTGACCGTATGTTGCACGAGATCAACCGGCTGGCAAATCATACAGAGGATGAGAAATTGAGGAAGGAGCGGTATGCGTATGTTGCCGAGCTTACCGACAAAATCAATGAGTATAATGCGATGCTCACACAGTGGATACAACTGCGACAGGGAGAGTTGCGACTGCATATCGAGAGCTTCTCTCTGCAAGAACTCTTCGACATCGTGGCTCATGCGCAAATGGCTTTCCAACTCAAGAACATCCACCTGGTGATCTCGCCGACAGACCAATGGGTGAAAGCCGACAAGGTGCTCACGCTCTTCATGATCAACACCATCGCCGACAATGCCCGGAAATTTACACCCGAGGGAGGAACGGTGAAAATCTACGCAAAGGCGGAGGAGAAATATGTCGAGGTGGCGGTAGAGGATACCGGCGTCGGCATGAGCGACGAACAAATGGCGTCGGCGTTCAGCGTCGAGAAAAAAGCTGTCGTTGACGAGTCGCTCAGCAATACATCCCGTTCTGCCAACATGGAGAAAAGCCACGGCTTCGGACTGGTCAACTGCAAGGGCATCATCGAGAAATATAAAAAGACAAGTTCACTCTTCAGCGTATGCGCTATCGGGGTGGAAAGTCAGATAGGGAAGGGGAGCAGGTTCTTCTTCAGACTGCCGAAGGGCGTGATGCGGTTGCTGCTCGCCATCACCATCATGACGGGAGGCGTGAAAACCATGGCAAATACAAATGTCCATGGCGACGCGATGGAAAAAGCGGGCCATTATACAGAGATGCTCACAGAGGCCAATCATCATGACGACTATGAGATGACGCTGGTGTATGCGGACTCTGCCATCGCAAGCATCAATGAGCTTATCAAGGCGGAATATCCTCAATGTAGGGATACGATGATGGCCATCAGCGCCAATTCCGTGGCTTTGCCGGAGATCAATTGGTATCACGACAGCATTCCTCTCAATTACCAAATGATACTGACCATAAGAAATGAGTCGGCCATCGCGTCGTTGGCGCTACACGAGTGGGCAAGGTATAGATATAATAATAAGGTGTATACCTCGTTGTTCAAGGAGATGTCGGCAGACAATACGCTGGCTGAGTATTGCAGGGTCATGCAGAAGTCGCAGACCAACAAATATGTGGCTATCGTCATTCTCGTCATACTGGGACTGCTGAGTCTGCTGGCTTATTTCATGCTCTATTACAGACACATGGTGTATTACAGATTCTGTGTCGAACGAGTGAGAAACATCAACGATGTGCTTCTCTCGGAGAACACCGATGAGCAAAAACTCATCATGATCAACAAACTCGTCGACAACAATGACAAACTACCCCTGCCTCTTCAAGAGATTGTCGGAAAAATCGTTGGCTCGCTACATAAGAGTATCGATACCTACGGGGAGCGAATGGCGATGATCGGACAGGCGGAAGACGGACTGCGGAAACTGGAATATGAGGATGGACGACTGCATGTCTGCAACAGTGTGCTCGACAACTGCCTTAGCGCGTTGAAGCACGAGACAATGTATTACCCTTCACGTATCAGGAACATGATTGACGAAGGTGACAAGGGGAATATCGAGAATATCAACGAATTGGCGGTTTACTACAAAGAGATTTATTCGCTGTTGAGCGCACAGGCAATGCGGCAGGTGAGAAGCGTAAAACCTGAATGTGCACCTATCATGCTCTCTAAACTACTCGGTGACAGGATACCACGACAGTTTGCAAAAACCACCATCATGGGCGACAAGGCAATGCTTGCCTATATGATGGAGATCCTGAAAAAACAAAATAAGGGCGATAACCCCACGGTGACTATAGAGGAAAAGGGGACAGGGTACCTGCTCATCCATTTCGGCATGGACAAGATGCAACTCAAACCTCAGGAGTGCCAGGAACTCTTCAGCCCCATGATGCAAAACCTGCCTTTCCTGCTCTGCCGGCAAATCATCCGTGACACGGGGGAGGCTACCAACGCCAGAGGCTGTGGCGTCGTGGCTGAGGTCAGCGACAATGGTACAGCCACCATCAATGTCACACTCGCTAAAGGAAAAGGCGCGTAGGACTGAGGTCTGGGATCTCACCTGCAACTGTGGTGCCCTCTCACCTCTCATCCCTACAAAGAATCCAAAACAAATTGACAAAAAACAGAATATCTATGGAAGATTTTAAAATTATCATCGTTGAAGATGTGCCTCTTGAGCTGAAGGGCACAGAGGGTATCATACGCAACGACATACCGGAAGCACATATTATCGGAACCGCTGAGAGTGAGACGGCATATTGGAAACTCCTGAAACAGGAGATGCCCGACCTCGTCTTGCTGGACCTCGGTCTCGGTGGGTCCACCACCGTGGGCGTGGAGATCTGCAGACAGACAAAGGAAATGCACCCGAAGGTGAAAGTGCTCATCTTCACAGGTGAGATACTCAATGAGAAACTCTGGGTGGACGTGCTCGACGCCGGGGCCGATGGTGTCATCCTCAAAACGGGTGAACTGCTCACAAGAGGGGATGTCTTCAGTGTGATGAGCGGAAAGAAATTGGTGTTCAACCAGCCCATCCTCGAGAAAATCGTCGACAGATTCAAATATAGCGTGGGGAGCCAGCTGATGAGGCAGGAGGCACTCGTGGACTATGAGATTGATGAGTACGACGAGCGATTCCTGCGTCACCTCGCATTGGGATATACCAAAGAGCAGATTACCAACCTCAGAGGGATGCCTTTCGGCGTGAAAAGCTTGGAGAAGAGGCAGAATGAGTTGGTGCAGAAACTGTTCCACGGGGGCAATGGCGGCGTCGGGGTGAATGCCACACGACTGGTGGTAAGGGCACTCGAACTGAGAATCCTCGATATTGACAACTTGCATCCAGATGAGGGATAGTAGTAAATACACACATCACCTGTTCGCTTATGCCACAGTGGCTGCCTTGTTCTTACAGGCTCTGCTGTTCGTGGTGTCGTGGCTCATCGCCGCGGCAATGCCGGAGGAGAACACAAGGTCCTTGCTGTTCAGTGAGGGCATCAGATGGTTCTTCGGATCGCTCGTCTCCAATGTGGCATCGAGATTACTGGTCTGGATTCTCATGCTCGCTATGGCGTGGGGAGCTGTCTCCAATAGCGGATTGGCGAAATTCTTCACAAAAAAGAAAAAATCTTTGGCATATCGGCAACGCTTCGCCTTGAGGGTGGTCATCATAGAGGCTATCATCGCTGTGTGTGTCATCGTGATGATGGCTTTCGTCCCCAACGCTCCCTTGAGAAGCGTATCCGGACAACTCTATCCCAGCAGCTTCAGCAACAGCCAGATTCCTATCTTGGCACTCACCGTCATCCTGATGGCGATTACCTATGGCATGCTCAGCGGCACGATCAAGGGCATCGTCGACGCGTTTAATGCCCTGACCGATGGACTCAGAAAATTCATTCCGCTCATTATATTCTATTTGGCGGTCGTTCAATTGTATTACTCTATCATCTACGTCTTCCAACTTTAGCATTCATCACCATCTGTTTCATTTATCATAACATAAAAACATCTAGACCATGAGAAATAATTTTTTTTCCTTTCTGCTTGTTTCCTGTTTTTCCACACTCTCGGCCTTTGCCGGTGGAATCATGACTAACACCAATTACCATATCGCCTTCGACCGCATGTTCGCAAGGGGAGCTACTTATGGCATCGATGGCGTTTTCAGCAATCCTGCGGGCCTGGTATGGGGATATGACGGATGGCAGTTGTCTTTCAACTGGCAGCATCCTACACAGAACCGTGATATCACTACCACCACTCCTATGCTGGGAATGATGTACGGTAATCAAGACTCTAAACACAAATTCCGGGGCGAGGCTTCCGCTCCTTTCGTACCTGCGCTGTTCGCCGTCTATCATCACGACAAATGGGCGTTCTCTGCCATGATGGGTATTGTGGGAAGCGGGGGCTTTGTAGAATACAACGAAGGTGTTCCGATGTTCAATGTCTTGCTCGGAGCTATGCTCGCGTCAAATGGTGTCTCTCCCGATCAGTACCAACTGGATTCGCAGATGAAGGGAAAACAGTATATTTATGGAGGACAGTTCAATGTCACCTATCAACTGTCTGACAATGTCTCTTTGGCTGCTGGTATACGTGCCAATTACTATGACGGCTACTATCAGGGGCATGTTATTGCGGACAATCATCCTCTTCTGGGAAAACTCGTCGGACTGGAACTGGATGTCGACCAGAAAGGCTGGGGATTCACACCGCTGGTGAGCGTCAACTATCACAATGGTCCTCTTACACTCGCCGCAAAGTATGAGTTCCGCACAAAACTCGATATTCCCAATACTGAGAATCTGCTCAAGGCCGAGATGGGCGACGCCCTGAAAGCTACGCTCATGGCCAATGACCCTGCGAAACTTCAGGCTATCGCGCAGACGCTGGATGCCAAAATGACTCCTTACAAGGATGGCGTCAAGACAAGATATGACATGCCCGCATTGTTGTCTGTGGCTGCGCAATATGAGTTCACTCCAAAATTGAGAGGCGCCTTGGAGTATCATTTCTTTGACGACAAACATGCGAAGATGATCAACAACAGACAAGATGAGCTGACACATGGTACTCACGAGTTCCTCGCCGGTGTTGAGTACGACATCAATAAAACCGTCACTGTCAGCGCTGGTGGACAGAAGACGGACTATGGGATCAGTGACAAGTTCCAGACCAACACGTCTTTCGCATGCGACAGCTATAGCGTGGGCATCGGGTCCGCTGTCAATCTCAACCAGCATCTCACGCTGAACGCCAGCTACTTTTGTTCTATCTATAGCGACTACAAGGTCAATAGTGATAATTATCTGGGAACGTCGATGGCTGGAACGGATGTCTACAGCCGCACCAACAGTGTGTTTGGCGTGGGAATCGACTATAAATTCTGACGGCTCTGGTCTCTTTCGCTGTCACCCCGATACATACCACCAATATCAATCCGCCATTCAATCCAAAGGAATACTTACTACCATTGCTGTCGATAGGAAAAAACTGAGAAATGTGAAGGCCAAGGGTTTGAGAAATACTGTCTATAAAAATATCTATCTGTTGGACGCAAAGACAGCGGGGGAATTGTTCCTCGACGACGAATCCCTAAAAAAAATTAAATCAGCATTTTATTTGAGGAAAATTTTGCCAGACACAAAAAAATATGTAATTTTGCACCCTGTTTGGAATAGGTATCAAAAATTGAAAACAAAAAATTAAGATAGAAATGTCGAAAATTTGTCAGATTACGGGAAAAAGAGCCATGGTTGGCAACAATGTTTCCCACTCAAAGCATCGCACAAAGCGTACTTTTGACGTCAATTTGTTTAGGAAGAAATTTTATTATGTGGAGGAGGATTGCTGGATTAGTCTCAAGATTAGTGCCGCAGGACTCAGAATTATCAACAAAGTCGGTCTTGACGCTGCCCTCAAAAAGGCTGTCGCTAAAGGATACTGCGACTGGAAAGACATTAAAGTTATAGGAGATTAAGCTGTATGGCATCTAAAAAAGCAAAAGGTAACAGAGTACAGGTCGTGCTTGAGTGTACTGAGATGAAAAATAGTGGTCTCCCCGGTACAAGCCGTTATATCACCACTAAAAACCGCAAGAACACTCCAGAGAGAATGGAACTCATGAAGTATAACCCAATCCTTAAGAAGATGACTCTTCACAAGGAGATTAAATAATTTTTGACACATGGCAAAGAAAACGGTTGCTACCCTCCATGAAGGTTCAAAGGATGGTCGCGCATACTCAAAAGTTATCAAAATGGTGAAAAGCCCCAAGACAGGAGCATACATCTTCGATGAGCAGATGGTCCTGAACGAGCAGGTGCAGGATTTCTTCAAGAAGTAATTTCTTCTCACAATATGATTAAAAGTGTGCCATAATTTTTAGGCGCACTTTTTTTGCATTATTTAGACCATCATGGT